>JGI24710J26742_10002391_pt1 | contig 16588 bp, 15 predicted proteins | sample BioPla2DNA2_FD_26742 | JGI IMG/M metagenome (IMG submission 26742) | reverse complement strand
CCTTACCCATTGAAACAAGAGCTCCCTCGGAAATAGCAGGAATAGTAACCGCTGGTGACTTTAAAACATACTGAGAGTATGTGCTAGCCTGGCCACCCATTTCAACAGTTGCTGTTATTTTAATTATTCCATCCCCTGAACCAGTGACAAAGCTTGCTGTTCCAATTTGATCCATGCCTGCATACTCAACCCTTAGGTCTGTCACTTTACCCATACCCGCGGGTAATTCACAACTTAACTCAAGTGTGTCACCTTTTTTCACCAGTTTGGATGCTTCTTTTTTAAGATCATTTGACGAAATATCTGCATTTAAAAGTTCCTGAAGCGTAGTATCAACAACCGAGCGCGCCGAATAATATGCTTGATTTTTAAAATATGCATTATACGAACGCTTGCTAGCTGCTGATGCTATTGTTAATGTCGCCATAACAAAAACAATCAAGACCATCATTACGGATACAACAGTGAACAAGACAGTACCCTTCAGCTTAATGCTTTTGTTCTTTTGCTTTTCCATATTGCTATACCACCTTTCTAACATAAGCGAACCATCTGCTTACGAAGAATATATGCCTCTAGCTTCCTAAGTTTGGTTTAACAATTTCCTGAACTGAATAGAAGTCTATTGTAATTGTGCCCGTCGAATATTCAACATCATCAGGATTTTCACTGTCTTCCCCAAAAGTATAGTCATCTATTACAATACTCTTAACTATAATTGTTTCGTCAAGCGCCTTTATATCATCAATAAATTTCATGATATCTGCTTTTTTAGCCTTGAAATCAAACTCAACCGAGCTTCCTGCCACACCTTCAACTGATCTTGCTGAAAGTACAACAGTATTCAACATCTTTGAAGCAGCTTCTTTAGAAAGCGAACCATCAAGGTCAGCTGCCTCTGCTAGTGGATAAGTCAAAATATTAGGAGTTACATAATAATACTCCAAATTTACAACCGAAGGCTCACCTGGATAGAATGTTGAATTTACATTAAATGCACTGCCATCAATAATAGGCTGTAGGAATTTATCAAGTTCATTTGGTTCTCTTTGCTCTGTAAACTTGCGTGCAATTTGAACAGAAGCTTTATAAGATTCGTCAATATCCTTTTCCAAGACGGGGATCCTATCTATTTCCTTTTGAATCTCCGCTAATGCCTTTTCCTGCTTTTCAAGCTCAGCTCTATTAGTCTTAATTTCTTGAGAAAGTGGCTTTATTCCTAGAAAAATACCAAGCAATACAATTGCTATCAAAGATACAAATATCAATATAATCCTATCTCTATAACTTAGTTTCATTCTTGAGTACCATCCTCTCCATCAGCTGTTGTAGTCGGTGCTTCAATTGCAATTTCGCCAGCCTTTAGTTTTATCTCCAAAGTCATAATTATTTCCTTAGCACCCTCAGCGGCACCCTCATCACCTGTATCAGCCAAATCATATCCTGAATATAAAATTTCTTCAAACTCCTCAATTGTNGTCATCTTATCAACAATAACTGATGGAAGTGTTTGAGATGAATCACCATCCGCTTGTGCCTCAATGTCCATAATAAGCAAGCCGTTCTCATAGCTTATCTGCGTAATTTTTGCATCAAGATTTAACTCTCCTGCAGCTTCGCTTAGCTTGCTATCAATTTTATCATACAAAGCCTTTTCTATTATTGGATTAGTCTTGTATGCATCATAAGCGTTTGTGATTCTTGTCTGATAATCCTTAACCTTAGTTTTCATTTCCTCAAGTTCCTTAACTCTTACTTGCTTTTTCTTGGTTTCAGGACTATTAATCTCATTAACGATTTGTTGAGTTTCCTTCTTAATATTACTATTTGATATAGCCAAATATCCAATAATTCCACCCATAACAACAACTACAGCGGCACATGATGCAAGTAACAATGCACCATAGGAGGTATTAGATTTAATCACGCTGTTGTTAATTGTATCGGTTTCAAGAAGATTAATTTTTTCAGTATCCTTATTCCTCTTGAACATTGCACCGATTGCATTTGCATAAAGTGAAAATTCAAGATTTTCATACCCATGTATCTGTGGAGGAACATTGATAATACTTGTTGAAATATCCATCTGCTCCAACGCATTAGTTAATCTTACATATTCTCTTGTATCACCATAGAATACAACATTTTCAATTAATTCATCAGTATTTCTGCTTTTCTGGAACTGTAACATTCTGAAGATGTTTTCATTAACCGCTTCAAATACATAGTCTTCAGAATTATCGTAGTCCTCAGGAGAAATAGACGCAAATCTTGAGAACGCAAGCTGACCACGCTCATACAAGTTCAAACTGATAAAAGTATTGTCAATCTGAACCGCAAGCAATGGCATCTTTGCCTTAAGCCTTGAATCCGACAAAAGAACCTTTGTAATACTGTTGCAGCCAACCATTACTGATTTTAGTGAGATGCTTAGCATCTGGAATACTCTCTTATATCCCTCAATGATTTCGTAAGGACATGCTGTTGCCAAAACCTTTACGCCTTCATTATCTTCACTATTTGCTTTTGAGTTATATGAATCATCTACTATAATATATGATATGCTGTATTGGTCATCAATTCCCATAGCTGCCTGCATTTCTGATTTAACCATCTTATCAAATTCAGAACCCTTTGTAGCTCTTGGTATATGTAACTCCTTAAAAATGATAAGGTTTGAGGAAATACTGATAATAGCTTCCCTCTCAGCCATTTTATTTGTTTTCAACACCTGATTTATAAGTGTTGCTAGGCGCGGAACATCTTTAATATGTCCGTTTATAATTACCTCTTCCTCAAGGTTTAAGGTTGCCGCAGAGCTTATACGGATTTTTCCATTACTTTCGACACCCTTTATAATTCTAATATTTCTATCGGTAATATCAAATGATAACATTTATTTTTTCCACCTCTCTGTTACTGAATATTCTGCATTGAACCATATAATGCTGGCATAACAGATGCAACTATTAATCCAACCATTATACCTAAGAATATAATCATGATAGGCTCTATCATTCCAACAAGCCTCTGGATAGCTGAGTCTGCTTCATCCTCATAATAATCGGATGTTTTCTCAAGGATTTCATCCAACGCACCCGCTTCTTCTCCAACATATATAATGGAGCAGAACATAGAGTCAAATATATCAGTTCGCTGTACTGATGCCGAAAGTGTTTCACCTTGTTTTACCTCATCGATTACTGTTTCGAACTTTTCATTTATATAGCTGTTGCCAAGAATTGCAGACGATCTTTGAATACATTCAACCATTGGGATACCACTTGAATAAAGTGATGAGAGTGTTCGTGCAAATCGTCCTGTATATACCTTAACAACCAGCTTGCCGAAACCGGGACCTTTTATAAGGAATCTGTCGATTTTCAATCTTACTGAAGGAATCTTAAGTGCATAAATTATTCCAAACACCAAGCCGCCTAAGAGAATAAGCAAGATATACCATTTAGTTCTAAAGAACCCACTAATGCCCGCCATTGCTCTTGTCAACGCCGGCATATCTGACTCACTTTCAAACATTCCGAGGAATGTAGGCATAATAAAAGTAAACATACCGATTACAATCGCAACTGAAAGAACAAGCAAAATTGCAGGATACATTAGTGCACCCCTAATCTTGTTGTTTAGCTTACCTTCCTTTGCGTAATGGTCAGACATTCTCTTCATAATTACATCAAGTGAACCACTTGATTCTCCAGCAGCGACCATGCTGATTAGCAATGGTGGGAATACTCCTTCGTGCAGTTCCAAAGAAGCTGAAAAAGATTCACCCTTTTGAACATTTTCATAAATATCTCGCCATATCATTCTTCCTTTTTCAGTTGATTGCTCCCTGCATAATATATCCAACGCCTTTACTAAGGTTAGACCAGAAGAAAGCATCGCACTTAATTGTCGACAATTGTATGCCAAATCCTTGGTTTTTAGCTTATGTACTGTTTTAGTTGTATTTGCTTCGCTTTCCTTATAATTAGTAACCAATAACCCCTTTTCATTAATTTTTTCCATAAAATCTCGTTCATCTTCAGCGAATAGTGTTCCCTTAACTACTTTTCCGGTCGCATCCTTCGCTGAATACGAATAATTCTTCATTTAACCACCTCCGAATTTCAATAAACCCAAATTAGAGAGTAAAACTAGAAAAAACTAGAGCAAAACTGCATAGTACTCTACCATAGAACATTATAACATTTATCACCACTCACTTCAATTGATTTTTTAGCATAAATAATAAGCAAATTTTTATAGATATTTACTAATTTAAAGCTTAAAATAATGCGATGTTTGTTTAAAACTATATGAAACTATCCTTTTTTTTACATATTTAACAATTAATAAACACCCATCTAGTTACTTGTTAACTATTCACAAATATTATAACTCATATCAAAGATTTTTACAAGCTTTTCACTTATAATCTAATTATATTTTAAAAAAATTTAAAATTTCTTCACATTTGTTTTATATTTAATATTGTTATTCTTTATGCAAATAATTTATAACATAGGCTAAATAACTTAAAAATCGCCTAGTTTTTATTTAATTTCAAAGGAGTTTTATAAAAAATGAACAATAATTCTATGAATCGTTCGGAAATGCCTGTCGGACTCGTTATGGCACTTTCTCAAAACGAAAGTGCTTTGAATTACTTTTCAAGGCTTCCAAGCTCTCAGCAACAACGCATTATTAATGATGTTCACTCAATAGAATCTAAAGAGGAAATGAAACAATATGTGGATAACCTTGTTTCACCAAGCAGTACCACAAATTCACAAGCACTTGAAGATATCACACGCCAGATGACAGGTGTTAACCCTCCAAATGTAACTTAATTATTTTAACGCTAAAACGGCTATGATAAAGCCATAGCCGTTTTTCTATATTTTATTCTTAATAAAATAACTATAATAATTAACTTTTTACATAAATATAGTATTTATACTATTTAAATGTATTATTTATTACCTCATCAGTATCCGACTCCGTATTTTTCGCTAATCCTTTCAAACTTCTCCATAAATATTTTATAAAATACTATCATAAAGACCACATTACCTATTCCATGTACTATGTTAAACAAAAGACCCGCAGAATACACCGACAAGACTATACCCCATGTTAGATTTTCTCCAGCCATGAACGCAATTGTCCAGAAGTCAGCTATTAAACCATAAAGCAAGGCTGATATAAAAGCATATATGCACATAAAAACCATGCTTCCTGATAATTTCATATCTGCAAATATGCCAGCAACGAATCCTACTATACCCCACGCAAGCATCTGAAACGGAGTCCAGAAACCATGTCCTAATATCATATTCGATACAAGAGCCGACAACGCTCCCGTCATAAATCCAGACTGTTTCCCAAAGCAAGCACCCATAATTATTACTATTACAGTAACTGGTTGAACCTGCGGCATAAAATTAAATATAACCCTGCTCACCGACGCCACCGCACACATAACTGCAATAGGTATTATTTCCTTTGCCTTTGGTTTCCTCCGTTCAAATACTATAAAAAAAACAGCAAGTATCAGCAACACTCCTGTAAAGCTGATTATTGTAAAATTAGCCTTCAATTTATCACACCCATTTTGACCTTCCAATAAACCTCATTTCCAACCATAATTGCAATCGGCATTATTAAATATAAAGCATACAGACAAAGCATAAGCACTTCTATTGCACCCATTTCAAACTCTGCAAGTGTCGGAAAATAATAAAAGGATAGTATCCCATTTGCATACATAATAAAAAAAGTGATAATTAAAGCAATAGCGGCAAAAAGGATTGTTATCTGAACATATGAAAAGCTGTCACGCTGATATGATGTCCGTCTGCTCAACCCAAACCCCCTTGCTGTCATTGAACCAGCAGTTTCAATCGCTCCCTCAAGACTTACGGAAACAAGAGCAGACAAAATCTGTCCTCCATTTCTAATCCTATCCGATAGCTTTCCAGCCGAAGTTGAAACACCAAGCATTCTCTGTGCAGAGCTTATCTCTAATAATTTTAATTTAAAATATGGTATAAATCTGAAAATCATTGTTACTGTTAATGCAGTAACAGGAAACCTTTTCCCAAAAAGATATAAAAACTTATCGTTTCCAAGAGTCTTATGAAAGCAGCTAAACCACACAATTATAGTTATTATCATAATACCTGTAAATACACCATAAAGCACTGATTCAAGCATTATCGGTCGGCTATTCACATATAAAATAGGTGTCACTCCCTTATTATTTACAAATGGAGTTATGACCCCCAAAAACAGTACCGTCGGAAGCATTATCACTATTTGTATCAGCAGCTTTTTTATTCCGTTTAGTAATGCAAAATACAATATTCCTATACCAAAACTAATTAAAACAAAAAAAGGATGTGTAAACAAAATTGAAAATGTTGTTACGCCTAAGAAATAGATTAAAATTATCCACGCTGGATAATCTGAAAAGCGATTTCTCATTGTTTACACTCCTTATTTAGTATCAGCCTAAAACACTCTATTTATTATTTAAATCCACATAAAATATTGTCTACGAATTTTTTTAGCCATATCCTTGCCTTGATATAAATCACTAAAAGACCCTTGAACCATCTGTAAAATGAAATTCTATCATATCCCCATCCTTTACAACATAGCCACCAGCACTTGCTATTATAAATTCATCATTAACAGAATAAACCCAACCGCTTGCACCCCCACAATCGCGTTCATACAGGCCATTTATTCCATTTATATAAATATTTTTACGCTTTACGCTACCCGTATAGCTAAGGCTTATCCCATTACTTTCACATACGCCTTTTAACACATCAAAAACAGTATCTCCTTCTTCGGCATTATAGTCCTGTATATCAAGAATAACACCACTTTCAGGAACTATCTTTTTTGCACTTTCATTCAGCTTATCCCAATTTACTACTGCTTTATTGCAATATATCCCTATTTTAACCTTAATAACCTTTTTATCAGTTTCCTGTGTGGTTAAGGCTGGTGGGGCTGTTTCAACATTGGTCTGTACAGGTTTCTCTGGTTCATCTGCCGCCTGCACAGTTGGCACAGACTCTAACCTTTGTGTTATGCTATCACTTACTGATACTGCCTCTTGTGAAATAGCTGCATTATGTGATGTTGCTTTTTCTATTACAGTTTCAGAATGTTCAGCCTTAACGGATATTGAATTTGTCCCCTCAATATCCTGTGTTAACTTCATTCTGCTGTTATATTCATCAACAGTTTCTACCGAACAGCCAGCAAGAAACATACATATGGCTAGAACCAACAATATGAAATAAAAGCTTCTATTCTTCATCTCTAGATTTTCTCACCACAAAAGCTGACATAAGAGCAACTGCTAATATTAAACTGACAACTCCCACCGAAGATGTATCACCTGTTTTTGGCGAACTGTCAATTGTATCTGGCTTTGGATCAGAAAGTATTATCATTGTAGTAGTTCCGGTTGCTTCGGTTACAGTTACTTCTTCCTCCCCTAAATCAGAGAAGTCAAACAAATCTGTTTTACCACTAACCATTCTGTCATATGCAACAAGTGCCTGCAATGCTTGACTTGTAGCATAGTAATCAGAACCTGCATCAGCACCATAGTATGGCTCATAAAAGCCTCCGTCCTCACGCACAAATGCTAGCAGGCCATCTAATAATGTTTTGCCATTATCCGTTGTAAAATAATCAAACACATCTTTACCAATCATGCTTGCTGTTATTATCATTTGTGCAGTTGAGTTAGGATTTGATGCACCCCATGACATAATCGCACCATCTTCTGAATTCTGTTGCTCCAACAAATAACTCAAACTATTTATTAAAGCATTTTCCACCTCATCACTATAATCAGAGTATATAGCTAATCCCTGTATAGCTTGTGCAGTTGTATCAGCCTCTACTGTAGCCCATTCTCCTAACATATAAGTAAAGCCTGTATCCTCGATATATCTTGTCATCATTTCATCAATAACGCTATTTTTCAACTCATAAGCATTATCAATTTCATCTTCATAAAATTCAATTATCTTCAAGGTATATGAAAGAGTTGAGGTTGACGACTGCTCATAAGCTGAAAAGTCCATCTTAGTAATCTTATCAAGCAAATCATAACCACCAAAGCTCCTGATATCCTTATTCATAGCTGTAAGAGTTAATGCAACCCTCACATATTCTCCAAGACTTTCAACACCTGAATAATCAGTGTATCTACCCTCTTTTTCAATAATATCCTGTTCAGCATTCCTGTAGTATGTGTCAAGTAGACCCTTAACAGAATTTTCCCCACTCCGTGCCAAAGCTAAAATATACCACTCATCCATATAAGTGGGTTCATCGTCTGCAAAAAGTATATCCGCAGTAAAGCTTATAGCCTTCTGCAAACTCTCCTTTGAATTAATACCTTCAGCTGTTGCTGATACAGATGTCGCACAAATCATTATCACAACAGCCAATACCATTGAAATAATTTTATTCATTTTAACATTCCCCTTTTTTATTTTTTTCTTTCAGTAAAAAAACACCCATCAAACAAGGTGCAAAAACAGTGTATAGCATTGCATAAAAATACTAACACTATCCTTCCTCACCGAAAGATATGTCTGATATCGTCGGCAAGTGTCCTGACTTACAGCCTCATGCCTAATCCCTATCCTTCCCATTTTACTGGTGGTTTTATAGGTTTCGTAGCTGAATACAGTAGGTGCGAGCTGTTATGGATTCTAACCATATTCCAATTTAATGCAATAAGCAACCGACAAAATTTATTATACAATATTTTTCACGCTTTGTAAAGAAATATAACTTTATTTTTTCGATGATAAGTATTTTGTAATCTTAGCCCAGCTTTCCTGTGTCCTCACATATTGATTATAATGTTTTTTTACATTCCTTTCATATTTATCTAGCTCTTTAAGTATATTCATAAACTCTGGTTTATTAAAATGACTGCACACATTAGGAAGTGTTTTCTCAAGCTTACTACGCATTTCAGCAATTTTACTCTCATACTGTTCCCTTTGAGTTATGTAAATCAGTAACGGCTTATATCTTATCCAACCTATGCAAGCACGATAGAAACGAGTAATTATCTTTTCTGAATCAGCCTCAATACGCTTTAAATCTACTGGCAACACACCGTCCATTATATGTCTATAAACAGAAAATCCATCATGAAAGGCATAACAAGGCACTCTCATCACCTTTTTATCACTCAAACAGGTACTTAAAAATGTATCCTCACCTCTAGCTTCTGGTGGGTTATAAAAAGCACTAACTCTTTCAGGCTTAGTAAGATTTATACATAGATTTGCACCTGAAATAAACTTACAGCGATTAGTTTCTTCAACCTCCTCAGCTTCTAAATTACCAAGAACATCGTGATTTGCATAAGTCACTCCACCATTTTTCATAGCTGAACGAACTGTATCCCATTTTATAATATCATTACTTATAGCCTCAATAAAAAGCCTGAAATCATCTTCATTCAGCACTTCGTTAAACTCAATATATGGAATTGGTGAAATATATCCACAATGATGACCATTTGTAATATCAGAGTCAACAATATATTTTAAATGCGTTGTAAGAACCTGTTGCCCCTCCCAAATAATCGTGGAGTCTGCTTCTGAAACTGCCATTGGATACTCGTCATCATCTAAAAACAATAAATAATCTATTTTACTTTTCATTGCCATATAAAGAACAGAATTTCTTTTACCTGCATACCCTTTTCTAAAAAGAATATTAGCCTCATTTTCATCAATTACTCCCTCATCAATCATCGACGCTATTTCAGCCTTCATTAATGTGTTCCCTATAAAGCAAGTTTCATCAATCAATTCACGAACATCTTCCCTTATATTCGTATAATCAGTTCTTTTCGTATCAGAATATTTTAAGTCATAAGCGACAAATAGACATAAGTCAACATTATTTCTATCAGTTACTCCACTTTCCCTCCAATTATAAACATTGGTTTTAAGTATTTTTTGAAATCCTTTTCGTCCTGTTACAAAGCCAATCCCGACCCTATTTTTTTTACCTTCTAACATTATATTTCCTTTCCATTTTAATCAATCCATTATGTAATTAATATCACAGTTAAACATTAATTACATTAAACACCATGTTGAAACTCCACACATTTTCTAGGTGGAATTGCAAATATACTCTAGAATTATATCACATTAAACTCTGTTTGTCAAAAATATGTAATATTATTCTAGTTTCTATTGGTAAATAAGTTCTAAAATAAAAAGTCGACACCATTTAGCATAGTGTCGACTTATTAATTTATTTAAAATTTATTTCGGGCTTGTTTTACATTCCCATTCCGCCCTGTGGCATTGCTGGCATTTGATTTTCTTCCTCTATATCAGCAACAAGACTCTCTGTTGTCAACACCATTGCTGCAACTGATGCAGCATTCTCTAATGCAGAACGTGTAACCTTAGTTGGGTCAACGATACCTGCAGTAATCATATCTACATATTTTTCATTATATGCATCAAAGCCATATCCAACCTTACCTGAACGCTTGATTTCTTCAATAATTACGCTGCCCTCAAGTCCAGCATTAATAGCAATTTGACGAACAGGTTCTTCTAACGCCTTCAATACAATTGCTGCACCTGTCTTTTCATCGCCATCAAGCTCTTCGATAAGCTTTTCAACCGCTGGCATAGCATTAATAAGTGCCACACCACCACCTGCAACAATACCCTCTTCAACTGCAGCCTTTGTAGCAGCAAGAGCATCCTCTATTCTTAACTTCTTTTCTTTCATTTCTATTTCAGTAGCCGCACCAACCTTAATTACGCCTACACCGCCCGATAGCTTAGCAAGTCTTTCTTGTAGCTTTTCTCTGTCAAAATCAGAAGTAGAAATTTCAATCTCTGACTTGATTTGAGCAATTCTGTTCTTGATTGCCTCAGAGTCACCCTGACCACTTACAATGATTGTATTTTCCTTCTGAACAACAACCTGACCAGCTCTACCAAGCTGTTGAATTGTTGTTTCCTTCAAGTCAAGACCTAGCTCATCAGTAATAACCTCTCCACCTGTTAGGATAGCGATATCCTTCAACATTTCCTTGCGTCTGTCACCGAAGCCAGGAGCCTTAACACCAACACAGATAAATGTTCCTCTTAGCTTGTTGAGAATGAGAGTTGTCAATGCTTCACCCTCAATATCCTCAGCAATAATCACAAGCTTCTTGCCCTCTTGAACAATTTTTTCAAGCAATGGCAAAATCTCTTGAACAGATGCAATCTTTTTATCAGTTATAAGAATATATGCATCGTCAATAACAGCTTCCATCTTTTCTGCATCAGTTACCATATAAGGTGAGATATAACCTCTATCAAACTGCATTCCCTCTACTACTTCACTATATGTTTCAGCAGTTTTACTTTCCTCAAGAGTTATAACACCATCTGCTGTAACCTTTTCCATTGCATCTGCAATCAACTTTCCAACTTCCTCATCAGCTGAAGAAACAGTTGCAACTCTCTCTATATCCTCTCTGCCGTCAACCTTCTTTGAGTTAGCAATAACTGCCTCAACTGCCTTATCAACTGCCTTTGAAATACCCTTTTTAACTATCATAGGATTAGCACCAGCAGCTATGTTCTTCATACCCTCACGAACAATAGCCTGTGCTAGCAATGTAGCAGTTGTTGTACCATCACCAGCAGAATCATTAGTCTTTGTTGCAACCTCTTTAACAAGCTGTGCACCCATATTCTCAAATGCATCCTCAAGCTCAATTTCCTTTGCAATTGTAACACCATCGTTTGTAATTAGTGGCGCACCAAATTTTTTATCTAAAACAACATTTCTGCCCTTTGGACCTAATGTAATCTTAACTGTATCTGCAAGCTTATCAATTCCTGCCTGAAGGGATCTTCTAGCCTTTTCTCCATAAATTATATCTTTAGCCATATCAACAAACCTCTCCTTTTCTGTTTATTATTATTTTATTTTGTATGCAGCAAAATCAATTTATAATACCAATTATTCAACAACAGCCAAAATATCCTTTTGACGAATAATTATATACTCAACATCATTCACCTTAACTTCTGTACCTGAATATTTACTTAACAGAACTTTATCGCCAACTTTTACATACATCTCTACATCATTTCCATCAACATTTCCACCAGGACCTACTGCAACAATCTCAGCAACCTGTGGCTTTTCCTTTGCGGACCCCGGAAGAATAACTCCACCCTTTGTAACCTCCTCAGGTTCTGTCATTTTTACAACAACCCTGTCTGCCAATGGTTTAATAGTCATATCTGTTTTCCTCCTTGTATATTTTATTAGTAATGTATTTGTGTGTTTAGCACTCTATTGCTTTGAGTGCTAATACTATTTTAGCAATTAATTTAAAAAAATCAATAGTATTTCATGTAAAAAAAATATTTTTGTACAACGCAACAAATTTTAGCATATTAAAAAATTGCTTTTTCGTTACTATATACAAAAAACCAATTGCTTTTTGTTCACTTTTCAAGATTTTTCTTATAAATTCCTTTATAACCCTTGCTGTTAATACTTTATTCATAATTTATTCATAATAATAAGTATTAACTTTTAACATTATGTTATATAATAATTATAAATATTACGAAAAATATAAAAATATGTTCTAATTTTTAAAGATATTTGCTTAATGCTCAAATTCACTAAAAATAATTGTAAAGGAGTTTGCTATGTCACTAGAGAAAATTCTTATTGTCGATGACGATAAAAACATTTGCGACCTGTTGCGTCTTTACTTAGAAAAAGAAGGCTTTGGCGTTATACTTTCTCACAATGGCGAAGAGGCTGTCATGAAGTTTCACGCTCTAAAACCCGATATCGTTTTGCTTGACATCATGCTTCCTGGACTTGATGGTTGGCAAGTTTGTAGAGAAATAAGAAAAAAATCCAATGTTCCAATCATTATGATAACTGCTAAAAGTGAAACCTTTGACAAGGTTTTAGGCCTTGAATTAGGTGCTGATGACTATGTAGTAAAGCCATTTGACACTAAGGAGGTTATCGCTAGAATCAAAGCCATCTCCCGCCGTATCGGTCATGTACCTCAGAAAAATGAGGTTAAGGAGGTCAAATATGACAAGTTGTCAGTAAATATGACTCGCTATGAACTAAAGGTTAACGATGTTGTGCTCGACACTCCTCCGAAGGAACTTGAATTGCTCTTCTATTTGGCATCAAATCCGAACAGGGTTTACACTCGTGACCAGCTCCTTGACGAAGTGTGGGGCTTTGAATACTATGGTGACTCCCGTACTATTGATGTTCATATTAAAAGATTAAGAGAAAAACTCGAAGGAGTTTCTGATAAATGGGCATTAAAGACTGTTTGGGGAGTAGGATATAAATTTGAAGCTGATGAAGCAGACTAATTTCTACAATAGCTATTTTTCAAAACAGGGCTCTTAAAGGGGCTCTTAACCCCTTTAAGGGCTGTTATTTTAGGTATATTATGTTACATTTTTACCTAATTTATACGAAAGGTAGAAAAATATGAAGAAAAGCTTTTTTTCAAAATTTTATTATGTTTGTACTACTTTTCTTATAATTAGTGTTTTAGTTATTGGAGCTTCTCTACTTGTATATGCTAATCGGTTGTACCAATATGAAAAACGCAATAAGCTAGATAATGTTTCTAAGGTCGTAATTGATAAAATTTCAACAGGATATGAATCCTATGTTGATATCAACAGCTACCAGACTCAGGTGGAGCTCGAAGAAAAACATATCGGTTACAGCGTTAGGCTTTATATCTTCGACTCAAATGGTAATTTCATTATTGGTACTGAATCTGACGATGCTGAAAATTCTNAAATTAAATCTGCAATTTTCAGTAAGTCTTTTTTGGAAAGGCAAAAAGATGACAGCGTTTATTTCAAAATCGGTTACCTCAACGGCATTACATCAGAATTAAGCGCCTGTCGTATACAAAAATTTACTGTATCAAGACCTCATGATGATAAACCTAAATCCTATTATCTTATCGCCACAACCTCTGCTGTTGATGTTAATAGCTTTTCCAGAAATATGTTCATTTACTTCGGGATTATTGCTGCTATAATCACTCTTATTACCTCTGTTTTGTTTATTATTACTGCAAAAAAAGTTGTTCAGCCATTTGTTAAAATGTCAGAAAAGGCTGAAACCTTTATTAAGGGTGATTACTCACTAAGACTTCCTGTTGATGATACTGAGGAGTTCAGCCGACTTGCCCTATCCTTCAATGAAATGGCAAACACTATTGAAAAGTATGAAACTACACATAAAAATTTTATCGCAAATATTTCACATGAACTGAGAACACCAATGACTACTATTGGTGGATTTGTTGATGGAATCCTTGATGGAACTATTCCTAAGGAAGAGGAAAATCATTATTTGAGACTTGTTTCGGAGGAAATCAGACGACTATCAAGACTTGTAAAGACTATGCTTAACATTTCTAAATTTGAAGCGAACGAGATGGAAATTAACTACGAAAATGTTAATATCACTGACTTAATAATAAATACTATTCTTATGTTTGAAAAGAAAATAAGTGAGAAGAATGTAAATGTTGAAGGACTTGACTGCCCTAAAATTACTATTAGCGCTGACAAGGACCTACTTTCACAATTATTTTATAATATTATCGAAAATGCTGTTAAATTTGTTAACGAATATGGTATAATAACATTTAATATCTCTCAAACTGATAAGTATGCTGTTGTTAGTTTAAAAAATACAGGCGAAGGTTTGTCAGAGGACGAAATCCCTAAAATATTTAAAAGATTTTATAAAACTGATGAATCTCGCAGCATTGATGCAAGTGGAATAGGACTGGGCCTTTCTATTGTCCGTTCTATTATCAATCTTCACAACGGTACAATTACAGTTAAGAGCATTAAAGATGAATATACAGAGTTTATTATTGAACTCCCACTTAAAAAAGCTTGATTAAAGAAGGTGATATTCCTAATGGATAATAAAGAAATGATTTATTCACCTGGTTCTGATGCTGAAACTACAAATAACAATGTGAACAATAATTTAACCAACCTAAACAATACAAACCCTATATTTGCAAGCCATGTGAATACAAATCCTATTAACTTAAATACTATTAACACAAATCATATCAACATAAATCCTATTAATTCAAATCCAACCTATGTCAGCAGCACTCAATTTCAACAAAATCTGAATCAACCTTTTATATCTGATAAATCCCGTAAGCAAATGAAAGACGTCTATAATTATTATAAGTACTATAATCATGAAAAACAACAGCCCAAGGTATTCTCAAAGTCTTCAATCGGTTTGCTTATCGGTATATTGCTGCTAATTATTTCCCTTACACTTTATTGCGTAATTTCCGATATCGCTAAGGGTAGCCTTTCAAATGATGTTATGGCAAATACCAATAAGCAGTTCTTTCTTCAAACCGAAAAAAAACCTGTTGTTGATGAGCAATATGTCGATGAAAATGGTAAATATACAACCGAGGGTATCGCCCAGCTTCTTAAGCCATCAATTGTTGAAATATTTACTTATAATTCGCAGTTTTCCAGTACAAAAGCTATCGGAAGCGGTTCTGGAATAATTATGTCAACCGATGGGTATATCGCAACAAATGCACATGTACTTGAAAATGCAACAGATTTTAAGGTCGTATTGCATGATGAAACAGAATATGTCGGTCAAATTGTTGGCAAGGATGTAAAAACAGATATTGCTGTTATAAAAATAGATGCTAAAAACCTTATAAATGCTACCTTTGGTGATTCCTCAACAGTTAAGGTGGGAGAACAGGTTATGGCTATCGGTAACCCTGCTGGACTTACTGGAACCGTTACAGACGGAATTGTTTCAGGTATTAACAGGCCTATTAAAACAGATGCTTTAGGCTATGAAATGAATTGTATTCAAACAAATGCTGCGATAAGTCCTGGAAACTCAGGCGGTGCATTGGTAAATATGTACGGTCAAGTTATCGGAATTACCTCATCAAAATATGTTGACTCTAGCTATGAGGGACTCGGCTTTGCTATCACTATTAACGAAGCAAAACCAATTATTGAAGAGCTTATGCAGCATGGCTATGTTACAGGTAGAGTTAAGGTTGGTATTTCATTTTACGAATCTACCACTGAAATAGCTAACGAAATGTTTAAAGAACAGTTCGGATATGATATTCCTGAGGATTTAAAAGGGTTATTCATTCTTCAGATTGATGAAACCTGCGATATTGCAAATACAGACCTAAAGCTTTATGATTTCATTGTAAGTGCCGAAGGTGTTGATGTATATGACTATACCTCCTTCATGTCTGTTATAAAGACAAAAAAGGCAGGCGACGCTATTCGTTCTAAGGTTGTTAGACTCGACGAAAATCAAAACANAACTGAATTTGAAATTAAATTTATGCTAANGGAAGACAAATCAGGATATTATTGATTTTACCTCCTATTTTATTATAATTCACATTGAAGCGGTGATATGAAAAATTTCATATCACTGCTTTTTATGTGTA
>JGI24710J26742_10002385_pt1 | contig 16607 bp, 14 predicted proteins | sample BioPla2DNA2_FD_26742 | JGI IMG/M metagenome (IMG submission 26742) | reverse complement strand
ATCGCTCCACTTTCCTTCGTTATCATTACTTCTGCTCCACTTCTTTTCAATCGTTCCAATAATTCCTCATGAGGATGTCCATACCTATTACTCCTGCCACATGAAATTAGCGCCAGCTCCGGCTTGATTACAGATAAAAACTCTTGACTTGTGGAATTCCTAGACCCATGATGTGCCACCTTGAGCACATCATAATCTGTTTGAACTACTGGCAGATACTTTATCAGCTCTTTTTCCCCCTTATCCTCAATATCCCCAGTAAGCAACATATCGAAATCGCCATAGCTTATGCTAAGTACGGCAGAGTAATCATTATTTGAGGCTGGCTGATATCCTTTAGGTGGATGAAGAAAGGTCATTTGTATACCCCCATCTATAATCATATCACCAGATACAATATACATAAGCTCTATGCCTTTGGCAGCCGCCAAAACCTCCAGCTTCTGGTAGATTTCATTCCTTGATGTCGTATCCGGTAAAATTAAGCGCTTTATGGTTATCTGCTTGCCTTCAATCAGCTCAATCAGACCACTTACATGATCCATGTCTGTATGGGTAATTATGGCATAATCCAGCCTATCCCTTCCTTTTGATAATAAATATGGGGCTATCCTATATCTACCTACTTGATTTACATCAGAACTGCCACCATCAATAAAATATGTAGCACCACTACCAGTCTCCATAAAAATTGCCTCCCCCTGCCCTACATCCAGCATAGTAATCGTAAGCCCCTCCCTTGGCATTGGAAATATAAGCACCAATACCGCAAGAGCAAAGAATACTAAAAACCTTTTCTTTTCAAGCCTTCTTACACCCATGATAAAAACCAGTAAAATCACAAAATAAATTAATATCCGTATATTGTCCGGCCTGCCAACTGTTACTAGATTCCAAGGCAAAGAGCTGCCAATCCTACATACCCACTCATAGAATTTAAGGATATAATTAGCCCCTCCCACCAGAAACACACCAAAAGATATTGATATTAATCCCCCTATACCTGCTACTAACGATGAAAGAATAAGGAGGGACATTAAAGGAAGAATTATTAGGTTAATAATCACACTATAAGTTGGAATCTGAAAGAAATAATATAGAACAAAGGGAAGGGTAAATACCTGTGCAGATATACTTACATAGATACTCTTTAGCAGTGAACTTTTTGCCTCATGGAGAATGTTCATACATGGCAATATAATAGCAATCCCCAGTACAGCTCCGAATGATAATAGAAATCCAGCTTGAAAAAGCTCCATAGGATTTTGAATAAGGATTAAAAATGCACTTAGTGACAGAGCGGAAATAATATCATATGTCTTTCCAATAAGCCTAGCAAGCAACATAATACAATACATAACTACCGCTCTATTTGTAGATACACTAAAGTTGGTAAATATGCCATAACTAAAGACTATTACCAACGACATCACCGTAGAAACCATAAGCCCTAGCCTTAGTTTTCTTAACATAAAATAGATTGCAGCTCCTACCATGGATATATGAAGACCTGATATTGCCAAGATATGAGAAACCCCATTTTCCTGATAAAGCGATTTTATTTCATCACCAAGTAGATATTTCTCACCAAGAACCATAGCAATAATTGTTCCTACTTCCTTTTCTGAAAGAATTGTATTAAAAACCTGAAGCAATTTATCTTTGATATTATTTAAGACTAGATGAAACCTTGAATAGGAACCATCCACTAAAGTAAGCTCCTTTGCATTTACCTTATATGATATATTTTGGGATTTATAATAGAGATACTCATTGAAACCACCGGGGTTTGAATTTATAGAGAATTTTTGAATTGTACCAGATACATTTATTAGATTACCTATACGATATTCTTGACTTTGCTGAATTTCCTTATCCGTATATGTATTAACTATAATCTCCTCTACCAGATAATCATTTCCATCCGGTAGACTCACTTTATTATCCTTGAGGTAGTAGGATGTACCCCAGGACTTCTTTACAATCATTTTGATTTCACCTTTAAGCTGACATTCTGCCTTTTCCTCAAAGGCAGCATCCATATCAAGCGGCTTCACCCTATCCCTCATGGCAAAAAATCCTATAAGCATCAGGATGGGCAGGGCCCATAAAATGTTGTCCTTGGGGTTAAAATATAATTTTATATGATAAATTAAGAAATATATTAGCAAGTAGCTAAGAAGGCCAACCATAAATATATGTATTAAGGGAACTTCATACCATGCAGCTAGTATACCTCCAATAAATGCAACAATCCCCCAGAGGAGGGGTCTCTTTATCAATAGATCAAGCCTCCTCCTACTGATTATCTTCATTTATGGTTAGATTACGTTCAAATAGCAGACCAAAATTAGTATTCTGGAATGTATCTGCCGGCTGACCATTTATGCGAAACTGTACTTTATTTATACCAGGAAGTTCAACTAATGAGTTCACTATAGAATATATGGCTACATTCTCAGATACATCCGGAAGCTTCTCAAGAAACTTTTCATTGAAGTCCACATAGCATATACCTTCTCTAGTAGATACATTGAGTAGAGTTGTTCCCTCTACTACAGTAGCATATAGACCGCTTTCTGTTGGTCCATTAATAATCTGATTGATCACAAGTTCCTCAATTGAGGAGCTACCAGTGTAGAATATATTCCTAGTAGTCTTTTTTAGCAAATCTCCTGTCTCATTTGCAAAATATAAAGTAACCTTATAATTTGTTTCCGCACCGGTGTTCTCAATAAAAAATTCCGATGTCATTAGCCCTATCTGTATTCCATTGGAATCAATAAGAGGTTGACCGTTTACATTGAATAATACAAAATCTATGCCAGGAATCTGACATAGTGTCTTAACTATGGTGGCACGACATAAAACTTCAGGAATCCCCTTCAGCTCACTATATTTCGTATCAAAGTTAAGTATTAGCTGCTCATCTACTATTCTATAATCCATAATTGTTACACCTTCAGGGATAGCCTTCTTATATATCATGTTGGATGGCTCTCTATTCAAGGCCTCCAGTAGCTCTATTACCAGCTGCTCCTTAGAATTCTCCAAAGGAACATAACCCTCACTAACTATTCCTGAGGATTTACTATCTATATAATATATCTGATATTCATTTTCTTTCTTTCCTGTATTCTTATCATTGCCACTACAGGAGCTAAGTAGTGCTACCATAAGAAACAGTAGCGTAATAAATACTCGTCTCATTAATTTGTAACCTCATTCCTTTACTATCTGTACCGGGTACGGTACCCGGTACAGTCTTTAGGCAATATAGTTAAGTGGTATTCTTACATTAAATGTGGTACCCTCGCCTTCTTTGCTATATACCCTTATGGCACCTCTGTGCATCTGTATGACATTTCTTGTGATAGCAAGACCTAAGCCAGTTCCGCCTGTTTCTCTGGATCTTGCCTTGTCCACCCTGTAGAAGCGTTCAAATATTAAGTCCTGTACCTCCTCAGGTATGCCGATTCCTGAATCTGAGACCTTAATAAATAAATATTTGTGATCAGCATTCAGAGACACTCTTACCCAGCCATCTGGCGTATTGTACTTTATAGCATTTTCTATAAGATTTGAGATAGCAAGGGAAATTTTTACCTCATCCACTTCCGCTATAACAGGCCTGAAGCTCTCATAAATAACTTCAATGTTTTGCTTCTTAGCAATAGGACGCAATCTCTTTAATATCTGTTCTAAGAGTTCATTTATATTAATACTGGATATATTCATATCACCAGCTGTCTTATTAAGCTTTACCAGAGACAAGAGATCATTAATTATTTTGTTTTCCCTCTCAATCTCCTCGGTAATGTCTACTAAGAACTCACGATAAAGCTCCACAGGAATATCTTCTTGCATAAGAAGAGAATCTGCCAAAACCTTTATGGATGTAATAGGGGTCTTTAATTCATGGGATACATTGGAGACAAACTCCTGTCGTGTATCCTCTATCTTCTTCATTCGATTGATCATCTTGTTAAATGAATCAGAGATTTTCTCTATCTCGTAATAACCTTTTATAGATACCTCTTCATCCATATAGCCCTCTGTTAGATGGTCTATAGAGCTAACTACCTTTGTTAATGGATTGGTTAGTTTGCCTGAGAAATATAAGGCGAATATTACTATAAACATGGCCAGGGCTAAGGAAAAAATAATAGCTCTCTGCTCCATGGTAGATAGTATAGTCTGAATATCCTTAGTGGAGGCATTCATGACAATAGCACCCACAATAACCTTTTGATCCTCGGTAGTATGGGTGATTGGCTGAGTTAATATTAAATAATTATTTTCTTTGTCATGGACTCTGCTACTATTTCCACTAAAGCATTGGATTACTTCTTTGGACACCAAATATTTATTAGCATCATATAGACCATAGGTGTCCTCGACAATGTTAAGGTTATTATTTACAATAACTATTCTACCTTGGTAGACATCTGCAATTCTATTAACCTCTGCTCCTATTTCAGGTACATCTGCAAGGGTTAAATAACCTGTCGGAAGCATCTGATTAGATAGCATAATAATTTGATTCTGCATCTGGGTAAACTTGTTGCCAACCGCTTTATCCATATAGCTATTTAAAAGAATATGGGTAAATAGATACAGGGGTATTACCCCTATAACTATAAAAGCGAATAGCATATGCATCCTCATGCTATTTATAAATTTTAGCCTATTCTTGATTCTGGAAAAAATATCCTACACCCCATTTTGTATGTATATATTTTGGTTCGCTTGGATTGCCTTCTATTTTTTCACGGAGTCTTCTAATATGGACATCAACAGTCCTTACATCACCGGGATAATCATAGCCCCATACAATATTAAGTAAATTCTCACGGCTATAGACCTTATTAGGGTTAAATACCATTAATTCAAGCAAATCAAATTCTTTAACTGTTAGGTTTATTTCCTTGCCTGCAATATAAATTCTTCTGTTCTCGCAGTCAATCTTCATATCATTAAATGAAATTATCTTAGTCTCATCTACCGTATTGGTGTTCTTATTGCTTCTGCGCATAATTGCCTTAATTCTAGCCTTTACCTCTAGAATATTAAAGGGTTTGGTTATATAATCATCTGCACCATACTCAAGTCCAAGAATCTTATCAATATCATCGCCCTTTGCGGTCAACATAATAATAGGCATAGATGAAAACTCGCGAATTTGCTGACATACTTCAAATCCTGATAGCTTAGGTAACATGATATCCAAAAGCACTACATCATACTCTTTTTTTCTTGCTGCCTCAATAGCCTCTTCTCCATCATAGGCACAATCAACTTCCATACCATCTTGTTCCAAGCTAAAGCGAATTCCCTTAACTATTAACTTCTCATCATCGACAACAAGCACTTTTTTAGCCATATAAACACCTCATCATTCTTACTATGATTAATTAGTTATCATTTCACAATAATCAAATCCTCTAACTGAGCAAACAATCCATCCTTAATTCCTGATATTTTCATAAGGTCGGTGATAGCTTCAAATTCTCCATTCTTATTGCGATAGTCAATTATGCTTTTGGCCTTCGCCTGACCAATACCGGGAAGACCCATTAGCTCTGCCTCATCTGCAGTATTTATATTCACCTTTTTGCTTAACTCATTATCAGATTGATCCTTAATATCTCCTAGGACATATTCTTCTATCTTAAGTTCCTTAAGCTCATCCTTTGTAGGTATATAAATCCTTTGTCCATCCTCAACCACAACGGCTTGATTAATATAATCATCCGCCGCTTCAGCCAATAAGCCTCCTGCATATTCAATCAATTCTACAAGCCTTGTTCCATCCTTTACTTGGTAGACAGCAGGACTTACTACAGCTCCGCATATATGAACATATATAAGCTCGTCCTCTATCTGTAGATTATTATCGACCTGAAGCTCTGATTTTAATGCTTCATCTTCTTCTATATTATTATCGGATGAAAGTAGAATTTCCTGCACAGGATCTTTACTATATGAACAACTATAACACACTCCTGCCACTATAATAAATAAAGAGCTAGCAGTTATTATAAAATATTTATTTTTCATCATCCTCTTCCTTTTGCCACCCTTAAGAGCACCGCTCTAAAGGTAAAGAAAGACTTAAAAGTACCCTCTATACTTATAATTGATGATATATATATTCTACATAAAGCAAAGTATGAATACAATAGGCATTTATACAAATTATTTAAATATTTATGTGACTATTTCCATTTAAATGTAATGATGCCAATAATTATAATTATTACACCTATCAGCTTACGCCATTCAAAGTCCACTCTCTCAGAACCAAAGATACCTAAAAGTTCAATTATATAAGCTACTAAGAGCTGGGCTGTGATTATAAACATATTGGCTCTAGCTGGTCCTAGACTATCCACACTCTTAATAACTGTATAGGTAATGGCTGCCCCCATTGCTCCTCCAAGAAGCATATACTTATTATCTATTTTTAGAAGGTCCATAAAATTCCCCTGACGACCATCAACTACCCAGGCCCCTAGACATACAAGTAGTGCGCTAAACTGAACAAAGCTAGCGCACACCCAGATATTTGTTTGTTTTGTGACCCCTGTGTTAAATACCCCCTGCATACTCATCAAGGCACCAGAAATTATAGCAATTATAAAACCCCACATAGTTAGTCCAAACCTTTCTCTTTCACATCAAGCTTTCCTTATTAGGGTTGCCCGATTTTGCCCTAACTATGCGTCCATACATTGGGATAGTATTTCTATCATCTCATCTATATGCTTTTCTTCTAGGATAAGAGGTGGAACAAAACGTATTACATGGGGCCCTGCCGATATTAGAATCAAGCCCTTCTCCAAAGCTTTAGTAATAATTCCACTTACCGGAATTGAAAATTCCAAGCCCTGCATCAAGCCTTTTCCTCTGTGTTCTGTTATAATGCTGTATCTTTTCTTTAGTTCATCTAACCTTAAGGAAAGATACTGCCCCATTTTATTGACATTGTCTATAATATTCTCACTTTCATACAAGTCCAATACCTTGCTGACAGCAGCAGCGGTAAAGGGATTGCCACCATAGGTTGTTCCATGGTCTCCAGGTTCAAAGGCACTAGCCACATCCTGGGTAGCTAAAAAAGCCCCAACAGGCACTCCACAGCCCAAGGCCTTTGCACAGGTTATGATATCAGGTTTAACATCATAACCCTGGTAGGAAAACATAGAGCCGGTTCTACCCATACCACACTGGATTTCATCAAATATAAGTAATATACCCTTGTCATCACAAAGCTTTCTTACCCCATTGATAAATTCCTTAGTTGCGGGATAGATTCCCCCTTCCCCCTGGACCGGCTCTATTATGACAGCGCAAGTATTATCATTTATGTTAATTTTAACGCTATCCAAATTGTTAAATTCGGCAAATCTAACCCCTCCGATTAGGGGCTCGAAGGGCTCTCTGTATTTCTTAGTCCCGGTAATACTAAGAGCGCCCATGGTTCTGCCATGGAAAGATTTCTCCATGGAGATAATCTCTCCTCCCACTTTACCTATTTTCATATAATAATACTTTCTTGCAAGCTTAATAGCCCCCTCCACAGCCTCAGCCCCACTATTGGTGAAGAAGACTCTATCCATACCAGAAGCCTTAAGTAGCTTCTTACTAGCCTCCAAGCTAGGGATACTATAAAACAAATTAGAGGTATGCAAGAGAGTATCGACCTGCTTCTTAAGCGCATCATTATATTGCTCATTATTATATCCCAGAGCAAATACGGCAATTCCAGCTGTAAAATCAAGATACCGCTTACCATTTATATCATAGAGATACATACCCTCGCCACGATCTAGTACAACCTGATACCGATTGTAGGTATGCATAAGGTATTTCTCGGCTTCATCAATATATTGTTTCATTCCACTCACACCCCTTTATAATTCTATAAAACAATAATAAGGACTATAATAATCTTACTATCATTATGGATCAAATATTATCTACTTCATTTTCATATAGGCTTTCCTTCTGAATAATTGCAGTTCCAATTCCCTTATTTGTAAAGAACTCAAGCAATAGACAATGGGGCATTCTACCGTCTAGAATATGAACCCTTGATACTCCATTTCTCACTGCATCCACACAGTTCTTTAGTTTAGGTAGCATTCCACCTCCTACGAAGTTGCTAGCCAAAAGCTCATCTGCCTTATCCAAGGTTAAGACAGAGATTAAGCTATTCTTATCATTAGGATCTGCATATACTCCCTCTATATCAGTTAAAAATACCAGTTTTTCAGCTCCTATAGCAGTAGCCACCGCACAGGCGGCATCATCAGCATTAATATTATAATTTACAAAGTCATCATCCAATCCTATTGGAGAAATGACTGGGACGAAATCATTATCTATAAGGGTATTTATTAATCCCACATTTACTTCCTTAATATTACCCACGAAGCCTATATCCTTATTGCCTACGTATTTCTTCTCAACTCTCAGCGTAGCTCCATCCTTACCGCTTATTCCTACTGCCTTAACTCCAAGCTTTTCTACCATCTGAACTAGACCTTTATTTACCTTGCCTAGCACCATCTCAGCAATTTCCATGGTTAATTCATCAGTCACACGAAGTCCCTCTACAAAGGTGGATTCATGACCAAGCTTTTGTAACCAGCTTGTAATTTCCTTCCCACCGCCATGAACTATAATAGGCTTCATACCTACAAGCTTAAGTAAAGCCACATCTTTTATTACATTTAACTGAAGGTTTTCATCAAGCATAGCACTGCCACCATACTTTACCACCACCTTCTTATTATTAAACTTTTGTATATATGGCAATGCTTCACTCAAGGTCTGCGCTTTTAATAATAATTGGTCCATATAATCCATACTATTTCATATTCCTTTCAGCTTATCTTCATTTCACAATTTAATTTGATATCATTATCTAAATCAACATTTATGATCGATAGTCAGCATTGATTTTTACATAGTCATAGGATAAATCACAGCCCCATGCCCTAGCAACAGCTTCCCCCTGCTTTATATCTGCTATGACTTTGACCTCCTTGGCAGCAAGAAGCTTACTTGCTTTTTCCTCAGAATAATCAGCTACCATTCCGTCCTTAACCAGCACTAGATTACCATCCTTACTAACTATGGTAAGGTCAACCTTATAGGGATCAAATTCCACGCCAGAATAGCCCATTGCACATAATATCCTACCCCAATTTGCATCATTTCCAAACACTGCTGCCTTAACCAGATTAGAGCTAATTATAGATTTGCTAAGACTCACTGCATCTTCCCAACATTTAGCCCCCTGAACAGTAACCTCAAGAAGCTTAGTAGCCCCTTCCCCATCTGCTGCTATCATTTTGGAAAGGCTTGTAGTTACTATGTTAAGCGCCTTACAAAACTCGTAATAATCCTCATTCTTTTCCTTTATCTCATCATTTCCAGCCATACCATTGGCTAGTATCATCAATGAATCATTTGTACTTGTATCCCTATCTACAGAAATCATATTAAATGTGTGTCTTACATCCTCACTCAATGCTTCTTGTAAAAGCTCCTTGGATATTGATATATCTGTTGTAAGGACAGCAATAAGAGTAGCCATATTGGGATGAATCATACCAGAGCCCTTAGCCATCCCCCCTATAGTTATCTCCTTACCACCGATGTTGCAGCTTATAGCACATTCCTTGGAATATGTATCAGTAGTCATAATGGCTTCTGCTGCCAGAGTTCCGGCCTCTATAGAAGCATCTAGCTCCTTAACCAACTGTGGAATAGCCCCAGTTATAATCTCGATAGGCAGCTGCTTTCCTATTACCCCGGTAGATGCTGTATATACAGCATCAATTGGAAGCTGTAGGCTGTCTGCCACAGACTTTGCCATAATATGATTATTCTTAATACCCTCATCACCTGTACAGGCATTGGCCACACCACTATTAACAACAATGGCTTGAATATATTCACTATCCTTCGTCAACTTTAGATCCCACAATACCGGCGCAGCCTTAACCATATTAGTGGTAAAGGTCCCCGCTCCTTTAGCAGGAACAGCTGAATAAACAAGGGCCATATCCTTTCTTTTCTTTTTTATACCTGCATAAATACCAGATGCAGTGAATCCTTTCGGTGTCGTTACACCTCCGTGTATTAATTTCATATTATGCCTCCAATCCGGTTGAATAAATCCTATTATTCATCTGCCCTATTTTATATTGCTTATAATTATACATTCAAACTAAATATTATGCAACCCCTATTTTAATTTTTTTATATTTATACCTTTAGCCAGTAGTTTTTGGTGTATTTGGGCAATCGGAAAGCCTACTACATTATAATAATCTCCATGAATCTCCTTAATGTATATACCAAATTCCCCTTGTATGGCATAAGCTCCTGCCTTATCCAAGGGTTCCCCTGAATCCACATAATCCTCAATCTGCTCCATAGTCAAGGGCTGTACCTGTACTTGGGTACTTACACTGAAGGCTATTTCCTCATCTGTTATAATATCTATATGCTCTTGTTTATATCTTCTTATTATTATGCATACACCTGTATATACTTCATGACAATCATCTGAAAGTGATTTAAGCATCTCTATGGCATCCTGTCGATCCTTTGGCTTTCCTAAGGCCTTTCCATTATGAAATACTAAGGTATCCGCTCCAATAATAATTAAATCCTTTGAGCAAGTTTGAATTCTTTCTGCAACATCTCTCGCCTTTAGCCTGGCCAAGGCTTTAACCATATCCGATGGCTCACAATCCATAGCATTTTCTTTTACATTGGCAGGCATGCTAGTATAGGGAATACCCATTTGCTCTAAAATTTCTTTTCTTCTTGGTGATTCTGACGCTAATACAATATGATACATGGCATATCCTTTCTTTATTTATAATTATTAGGTAGTTGCGAAACTCTACCTTACTTTATGATCTTCTGCAAGTTTAACAAACCATCGCAGGTAGGCTGTCTTCGTTACCTTCGCCTCGTAACGGTTCATAAGGTGCCAAAGTACGTCACCTAAGTACCGTCGGTCTCAGAGTACCTGCTTGTGGTCCTTGTTATACTTACACAAGAAACAAAGGTTTTAGTTAGTTTCGCTTTATTTTATCTCACTTGGATTTTAATATATATTACAATAAGATAATTAAGAATTAAAGGCTTACTTATATAAAATAGACTCTATTTGAGAAATTATTAGTAGTAAAATCTTATAAATATTAATATTGCCTATTGCATATTAATAAGATATGGTGTATATTTAAACAAATAAATATCTATATGGAGGCTATTATGAAGGAAAAAATTATTCTTGCTTATTCAGGTGGTCTTGATACCACAGCAATTATTCCTTGGCTAAAGGAAAATTATGATTATGAGGTAATCTGTGTATGTATTGATGTTGGTCAAGAAAGCGAGCTTGATGGCTTAGAAGAAAGAGCCAAATTATCCGGTGCTACAAAACTATATATAGAAGATGTGGTTGATGAATTTGTAGACGACTATATTATCCCCTGTGTAAAGGCAGGTGCAGTATATGAGAATAAGTATCTGCTGGGTACTTCTATGGCCAGGCCTGTTATTGCAAAAAGATTAGTTGAGATTGCCAAGCAGGAGGGCGCTACTGCCATATGTCATGGCGCAACAGGTAAAGGAAATGACCAGGTTCGTTTTGAACTTACTATTAAAGCCTTAGCTCCTGAGCTGAAAATAATCGCCCCATGGAGAATATGGGATATTTCCTCCCGTGAAGAGGAAATCGCCTACTGTGCTAAACACGGTATTAATCTCCCATTTTCAGCTGATAACAGCTACTCCCGTGATCGTAATCTCTGGCACATCAGCCATGAGGGATTAGAACTGGAGGATCCGGCACTGGCACCTAACTATGACCATCTTTTAATGCTAAGTGTATCCCCTCAAAAGGCCCCTGATCAAGGTGAAACCATAAGCATCGGCTTTGAAAAGGGAGTTCCGACTTCACTAAATAAGAAGAACATGTCTGCAACAGAAATTATAAAAAAGCTTAATGTTCTCGGTGGTAAGCACGGTGTAGGTATTGTAGATATTGTTGAAAATCGTGTGGTTGGAATGAAATCTAGAGGTATATATGAGACCCCGGGAGGAACCATTCTTATGGAGGCTCATACTCAGTTGGAGGAGCTTATACTTGACCGTGATACCCTGTCAGCAAAAAAGGAAGTTGCCAATAGGTTTGCTTCATTAGTATATGAGGGAAAATGGTTCTGCCCCCTAAGAGAAGCTTATCAGGCTTTTGTAGATGTTACTCAAGAATATGTAACAGGAGAAGTTAAGCTAATGCTATATAAAGGAAATATCATAAAGCAGGGAACAACCTCTCCATATTCCTTATATAACGAAAGCATCGCCTCATTCACAACCGGAGAATTATATGATCATAAGGATGCCGAGGGCTTCATTAATCTCTTTGGATTATCTATGAAAGTAAGAGCTATCAAGCATAATCAATAAGCTAGCTTGTGCAATATAAACAATAATTTCACATTAAACTTATCCTATATGTTGATATACAAAATTACATATATTTGATAAAATGAGTATGTATTACCATATTTATCAAATAAGGAGGAGAAATGATGAAATTTAGGAACAAAATTTTAGCTGGATTTTTTGCTACAGTTTTAATCTTGTCAATGACTGTTGGTACAGCATTAGCTGCTGACAATCTCCCTGCTGCATATGATGAGGCTGCTGGCGGATTACCTGTTGCAGGTCAGACAGACGGTAATGATGTATGGATTAAGATTACCGGCAGTGGTACTGCTCATGGCAATGCAGAAATTGCAAATGTTACAAGGTCTGCCGCTATTACTATTTCAGGAAATGCTACATTCGATTTGGAGTTTATATACAACTCCGATGGTGGCTGGGCCCCTGCTCCTCAATTGACCGGTGAAAGTGTAGATGGCTCAAAGGTCTACAACTTTGACATGGATGGTACAGGAACAAACTGGTGTGAGGCTGTACTTAATCTAAGAAATAAGTCAGAAGGTCCTCTCGAAGTAACCAGAATTGACTTCTTAGATGAAGCTGGTGCTGTTGTTTTGTCAGTTGGTTCTGAAACTGCTTCAGCAACAGAGACTTCAACAGAAGTTACTACAACAGAAGCTACTCCTAAGACAGGCGTAGTATCCACAGCATTATTCTTAGGCTTAGGTGCTACTGTATTTGGTACAGGCGCTCTAGTTCTTAAGAAGAAAGAAGACTAATATTATCGACTTACTTATCAATACATAAATTATAGAGACTGTTATATTATATAGAGGATGGTGATATCTATCACCATCCTCTTAGCATTACACGAAACATCCCCTTATATTAAGGAAGATGTTTCTCCATATATTTCCTAACAAACGCTCTTACTCTTTTCTCATAGCCCTCTTTATTTGTCTCACATGACTGAGCATGTGCAGCTCTAGCTACAAGGTATAAGGCCTTATTATTTCTTTTACTTTTATACATTTTCCTCGTCATCTCTGTAGGAACATATTTATCTCTCTTTCCATGTATAAATAAAACGGGCGTATCTACTCTTTTTATTACACTAATAGGTGATACATCACCATACCAGAACCCTGCCCTTATCTGGGTTATAAAGCTTTCTAAGGGAATTAACAGCCTAGGCATATGATAATAGTATTTTACCTGGTGCTTAAGTAGTTCCTTCAAATCAGAATAAGAGCAATCAGCTATTGTACACACCACTCTTTTATCAATCCCTAGATGCAACAAGGCTGTAGCAGCTCCCATGGACACACCATGGGTAACAATCTTACAGTTAGGCCCATAAGTATCATATGACCAATCCACTAGCTTTTTTAGATCATATTTCTCATAGTACCCCATAGAAGTAAAGGCTTTTCCACTTAAGCCATGATTTCTATGATCATAAATTATCACTCTAAAGCCAAGCTTAAGGAATATCTCAGCATATATTAAGGATCTATATTTACCTTGTGAAAAACCATGACACAAAATAGCAACAGGTATAAATGTCTCATTTACTGCCTCATTTTCTGTCTGCTCATTGGATTTTTTGTAGTAAATATAATTGGTTTCTGGCTCAATTATTTCACATGATAAAGAATATCCATAATCAGATGAAATCATCAGTTCCTGTCTCTTACTACCTTTGTAGGCGGCCTCATCAAAGTTTCCCCTTCTTAGCTCCATACGATATATCCTATCGCATGAAAGCTTTTTTGGTCTTAACACTAGATTAGATAGAAACCACATACCTCCACATAACCAAACTAATAGCATCTTAATCATGGTATGGTATTCCTCCAAATATTTCTATTATCAAGAGAATATCCATATATGAAAGAAATATACTAAAAAGCTGAATGTTGGGGTCTATAACTTCGGTCTGAATCCTTCAAAAATAAAGGTATCATAATAAGCTTTGCAGTCATCAAGCACCTTCTGTGATTTTATAGTCCAGGCAACTGGCCATGTCTTGTAGAGCTTCCTACATATAGTAAAGGAAAGCCCTTTTTTATATTTATGTTGATAGGCAATAAAGTCTGGTTTTGTGTGGAAGTTAAATAGCAGATGCTTTAATATAAAGTATTGCATTCTGCTGCCATCTATCTTTTCCTTAACAAAATCAGTGGATAACTGACCACGGATAATTTTCGGGTAGTGCTTCTTATACCAACCAAGCCCAAATGGATTAAATGACTCTATACAGTAAAGTCCTTTATATCCCTCAAGTACCTTAGCCACTGCTCTACAGGTGTTATTAGGCTTCCAGGGTATCTTAAGCTCCACTATTAATGGAACCTTACATTGGACACAGTCAAGCACCTCCTTTAGAGTAGGTATTTTTTCTTCGGATTTAAATAATCTATATTCAACTAGTTCATTATAATGTAAATCAGATATCTTTATATCTACTCCACAGGCCCGATTTAGGTCATAATCATGGAATACAACCGGTACTAAATCCTTAGTTATCTGCACATCAAGCTCGATGCCATAGCCTCCCTCCACAGCAAGTCTAAAGGCCTTTAGTGAATTTTCAGGTGCGCTATCCCTATTGTCATGAAGTCCCCGATGGGCATAATGCCATCCCTTAAACCTTATACAGTTTGGATTCTTCCTTAGCTTGGGCATAATAGCCAAGAGATATAATAGTATCAAAACTATAAAAAAAATGCTTACTTCAAAAAACATAATGCTTTCTCCTTAAGTAGGTCTAAACCTTCTATCTATTAGCTTAGTCTATTCTCTTACCCTATGTCTTCTAGGCTTTCATTAATTTTTCTTTTTGGTGGCTTAGAATCACCATGCTTAACAAAGATCATTGTACATAGTGAAGCAATAGAAAACACAAGTGCATAAGGGAAAAGGGTTCTATATCCCACATTTTCTAATAGAAAACCTGAAACAATGGGAGTAATAATCTGAGCTGCCATGGAGAAGGTATAATAATATCCTGTGTATTTACCTGTGTCTGAGCTCTTACACATCTCAACAACCATGGGATAGGAATTTACATTTATGGAAGCCCAGCCTATGCCAGTACAGGCAAATACCACATTTATTAGTGGTGAAGGCTCTGTAAACAGCATACCGCATAGATATGATAGTGTTATTAATATGATCCCAGCAATAATAGTCTTCTTACGTCCGATCTTACTTGAAATAATACCTATGGGTATGTAGCTAACCATGGCGGCTACCAAGGCTACCATAAGAGGTAATGTATAAGTTCCACCTCCATACCCCCATACCTTATCTGCATATCTTGAAAATGCTGTCTTAACTGCATTATAAGCAAAAAACCAGAGGAATATAGATGCTAGTATAAATATAAAGCTTCGTCGGACATCTTCTGGCATCTTCTCATCAGATTTCCTAGTCTCTTCGACAACTTCCTCATCTAAATTGAGAGCCTTTTCCTCCTCTTTAACCTTTTCCTTCAGCTTATTTTCATTGATGGTATAAAACAGAAAAACAACAGATAAAATCATTATGGCCACAACACTAGTAAACACTGGAAGATTAAGACTACCATCCTCCTTATATAACAATAGCGTCATAACCAATGCATATGCACCACCTAAAGTACCCATAAGATTAATAATAGCATTCGCTTTGCTCCTAAGTGGCTTAGGTGTAACATCAGGCATAAGAGCAACGGCCGGTGATCTATATGATGCCATTGCAACTAATACGATGCCTAGGGCTAGCATAAATAATATTAGATTCCCCTTATAATCCGCTATGGGTAATATAAGGATAAATAAGGCTGCCANCAATGTTCCCCCTAAAATGAAAGGCATCCTTTTACCTATTCGGGTATTTACCTTGTCAGAAAAAGCACCGATAAGGGGAAGTAGAAATAGGGCAAGTATATTATCTATGGCCATAATACCTCCTACCGCCGTCGCCCCAAGTCCAAAGGTCCCCTCCAGCATTTTGGGAATAATTCCATCATAAAGCTCCCAAAAAGCACAAATAGATAAAAAGGCAAACCCCACAAAAAAAGTCCTTCTGTAATTAAGTTTCATTCAAAACCTCCTCAATATTTTATTTTTATAACAATA
>JGI24710J26742_10002382_pt1 | contig 16623 bp, 11 predicted proteins | sample BioPla2DNA2_FD_26742 | JGI IMG/M metagenome (IMG submission 26742) | reverse complement strand
CAAACTCTCAAATAAAAGTTTAATCTTAGCTTTATTTTTTGTTTCGAAATTTTTGTTTGTACGTTCTCAAAGATTTCACACTTATTCTCTTGTTTAGGTGCTCGCTTCTCTCTCCTCTCGGAAGAAAGACGCTCTATTAGTATAGCAACCACTCAGAGAAATGTCAAATGGAATTTTCATCTTTTTAACATTCCGTTTACATGGGCTTGTGCCCCCGCTGAGTGACAGCTTGTCTATAGTACCAAGTTCAAAAATGCTTGTCAAGCGTTTTTGAAAAATAATCTTGAGGAAATTTTAAGAAAATAAAAAGTTCCGACACAGCTATGCGGGTATGAGTCCACAAACGGAACCGGAACGATGCAATCAATTCTTTTTGTACCTACTCCGCTATAATCCGGTCGATGTCTGCGCGGATCTGCGGATCGGTGATTTCTATTTGGCGCAAGGTTTCCAACGCCTCCAATGCGATATCTGTCCGATCCGACTGAATGGCGTAAACGAACAGATTGTAGAGCATGCGTTCATCGTGTTTGGTCTTTGCAAGGCCTTCCTGCAAGGTTTGGATCGCTTCTTCGTGTGCTCCGGTCAGATAGTAAGCGATCGAGAGGTCATTATAGACTTCCGGCGGACCGAATTCTTCTTCGATTGCATGGACCAGATCACGGATACTTGCTTCAAAAAATCCCAGTCCCTGTTGGGCGGTTCCCCGCAAATAGAAAAGCCGGCCCGTCAGAAGGGTTTCGCCCAGATCGTCTATCGTACGGACGGCTGCATGGAAGTCATTTTTTCGCAACGCTTCTTCCGCTTCCTTTTCCGCCACTTTCTGTTGCAGAACGCGAAGCTGCGATCGGTAGAATTCTGTTCCGGGTGCATTCTCTTCAATTAAACGGGTCAGCATCTGCCCGGTTTTATCATCATCCTCCAGACGCTGGTATACCGTCAGCAGGCGAGCCATTGCAACAGGATTGTTTCCTTTCGTATGCTCGGCAAAAAAGCGGGCGTTTTGTTCGTCTCCTTCTGTCAGATAAAGAAAGGCAAGCGCGGCAGCCGTTTCCGGATCCGGCTGCTGGGCATAGAGTGCATGCGCGTATGGAAAAGCCATCGCGTTACCGCTGTCGGCCAATTCATTCATCGTATGCCGCAACGACGGCAGGATTTTTTCATCCTGTAAGAGCCAATTTCTGTAAGCGTCCGCATAGATGAAGTCCGGATCGGCCGCGAGTACGATCAGCATGCCTTCCACAAACAGCATCCAGGGCAAATGCTCTTCCTGTACGGTTTTCATTACTTCAATCAGATGCGGCGTATAGGCGGGCAAGGGAATTTCTGCATTCTTCTGCTCCAAAAACGAGAGTTCGTCCAGCCATTCTTTGCTGTGTGGTAAGGAAGGCATCATCGGAACTTACCCATAAAACGACGTTTTCGAATGCTCGAACCGTAAAGAATCCGGAAAAGTTGCCCCCGAAACAACGCAAACAAGCCAAACAGTACGCTGTGTATAATAAACAGAATCAGAAGATTGGGAATCAGCCCGCTGAACCAGGGAAAGATCAACGACACACCGATCGAGACCCGTTCCAATAGCAGGATCATGAGTATGGTCAGCGGAATCCAGATATATCCGTTCTCCCGCAGAAATTCGAAAGAATCCCTGATATTGTCAAAACCTGCATAGCGCCCGAGATAGATGGTTTCCGGTAAGGCGGAAAACACCAGAAGCAGCAAATAGCCGGCATAGGGAATCCGAATCATCCCGATAAGCATCTGAACGATCCACAAAACAAAAGCGGCAATATAGACATCCCGGAAAAACGCACCCGTTCCTGCGCGAAGATCCTGTGCCCCGAACTTATAGCCGTGTACCGCATGATACAGACCGTATAGGTACACAGACCACAATGCGGCACGTAGGAGGGCAGCAAGAATCCCGCCAAACAAACCGCCCCGTATGACAAACAATCCGAAGACAAAATAATGCAAAACACTGACGAGTGCCTGCAACAGTATCAATAAGGGGAGAAATCGTATGCTATTGATGGTTTTTCTTGCTCCGTCTCCCATAACAGAAACAAGATCTTTTATATATTCCATTCCATCCCTTTCCCGATCCGATGGACCGATGTTTCTTCTTTATATAAGAACAACAGACGGTGTTCCCTTTTGCAGGGTGTCCCGTCACCGAAGTACGCATGGATATCGTATTGAAAATGCTGCCCCTGTGTTTTTCGCAGTCCGTTTTTCGGATCCGTCCTGCCGATTTCTGCCAGAACTTGCTGTACCTCTTTCGATAAAAACCGTTCTGCCGTCCAGTTGTCAAAACGAATCGGCACAGAAGCCGGCCATTTCCAGGTTTGCATCAGCATATCGTAGCGAAGCAAATCCTGCAGTATGGTTTCATCTGAACCGATACGGCGTCCAAAAGCCAAACATAAGTCATAGCGTTCCGTTTGTTTGCGACTTGTCTGCAAATATCCGTTCTCACGCGCAAAACGTGCCAGTGCTGAAAACAGCTCCCACCAGGAGCCTGTTCGGTAACGAAAGTACAGCAAAGTCTTTTGCACGCAGGAGGTATTATACAAATGATCCACCAAGGATTCGACATCTTTCAGGAAAAACAGATCTTCCGGCGACATCCATTTTGTGGCGACGACTTCATAAGGCGCATCATCGGGAAAGCGGATCCCGTATTGCTCTGCCTGTTTGCGCAGATCCGAACCACGCAAGAGCTTTAAAAATCCCAATTGCAGCATATGTGGCTGCATGTCCATCACGTGTTCAAAAGAGGAGGCAAAGGCACGCATATCCTCATAAGGCAGGCCGGCAATCAAATCCAGATGCAGATGTACATTCCCGGCTGTGCGAAGCCTGGCAACAACCTCCCCGATGCGCGTTGTGTCACCCACGCGGCGAATCGCCTGGCAGGTCGGTTCATGAGTCGATTGCACACCGATTTCAAACTGCACCAATCCTTTTCTCAAACCCTGTATCTGCTGTATGGATGCATCGCGCAAAGCCGTCGGATGGATTTCCATATGAAATCGTGTAATCCCGTTATCTTCTTCGGAAATAAACCGTAGAATTTCGTGAAAACGGGCAGGGTCTGCATTCATTGTGCGATCCACAAACTTGACTATCATGACCTTTGCTTTAAGCAACGCATGCAGTTCTTCTTTTACCTGCTGCATCGGAACCGTTCGTACCGGTTCATTCGATGACAGGCAAAAAGAGCAGCGATACGGGCAGCCGCGGGATGCCTCATAATAATACATCTTGTGATCCTGAAACGAAAAGTTCCGGTACACAGGTGGCAAGCCGGACAGATTGACCGGATCTAAAGGTTTATCCGATACCTTTACATTTCCCTCTTCCCGATACCAAAGACCCGGAACATTCTCTTCCGGACCGGTAAAGAGTAGAGGAAAACTTTCTTCTCCTTCGCCACTGAGAATCAGATCGATTTCAGCGTGTCTTTTTATCCATTGTCCGGCGTCATAGGATACTTCCGGCCCACCAAGAAGTATTGCCGTTTGCGGACGGGCTGCCTTGATCCGTCTTGCCAGTGTCAGAACAATGTCGATATTCCATATATAGCAGGAAAAAGCCACTAAATCCGCATTTTCTTCTATAATGGCACGAAACACAGAATCCCGGTTCTCATTAATCGTAAATTCCCGGACCACCGCCTCCGTCTCCAAAGGCATGCGAACCAACGAATACAGCGCAAGGGCCGTATGGGAAAAACTGGCATTCAGACCGGCAAAAAGCGTCTTGTTAAACTTCATACTACATTTTCTGCGGTGCTTCAATACCCAGTACAGAAAGACCGTCCTTCAGGATCACGCGGCAAGCATCGACCAATGACAAATACGCTGCCCGGGCTTTTCCCTCCGCACGCAGAATCGGGGTCGTATTATAGAATTTGTTGAACTGTTTTGCAATCTCCAAAATCTGACGCGTCAGCAAATACGGTTCGTTCTTTTGCATGGCATCCAAAATAGCGTCCGGGTATTCATCCATCGCTTGAATCAGGCGATATGCCTCCTCGTTTTCTGTAAGGGGCGTTACATCCTCCGGTATTTCCGCTCCTTCCGCCCGCGCCAGAATACTGCAGGCACGTGCATGCGTATACTGTACATAGGGTCCCGTTTCGCCTTCAAAACTCAGTGTCCTGTCCCATTGGAAGGTATAGTCTTTGATCCGGTTATTGAACAGCTCCTGAAAAATGACCGCACCGATCCCGACTTGTTGCGCAACCGTTTCTTTGTCTTGTAAGGAGGGATTTCTTGCATCGATAATTTCCGCTGTCTTGTCAATGGCTTTATGCAGCACTTCTTCCAGGAAAATCACTTTTCCGTGTCGTGTGGACATGGCACCTTCTTCCATCCCGATATGTCCGAACGGAATGTGTTCGCAATCGTCTGCCCATGCATGCCCCATTTTACGAAGAACCGCAAAAAGTTGTTGAAAATGCAGTGCTTGCGGAGCACCGACCACATATAGATTCTTGTCAAAATCATAGGTATTTTTGCGATAAATCGCTGCAGCCAGATCGCGTGTAATATACAGGGTCGATCCGTCCGATTTTTGTATCAAAGCCGGCGGCATTTTTTCGTCTTTTAAATCCACGATACGGGCGCCATCGGATAACTCCAGCAGATTCTTTTCCTCGAGTTTCTGAATCACCGCATCCATTTTATCTGAATAAAAGCTCTCTCCGTTCCACGAATCAAACTGAATTCCCAGCAAATCGTAAACACGGCTGAATTCTTTCAGGCTCAGGTCCTTGAAAGTCTGCCAAAGCTGTACGGCTTCCGGATTCCCTTCTTCCAATTCCTTAAACCAGTAGCGGGCCTCTTCCTTATATGCAGGGTCTGCTTCCGCTTCTTTATTATAGCGAACGTATAAGTCCAGCATCGCAGGAATCGGATCCCGGCGAATTGTATCCATATCGCCCCATTTTTTGTAAGCGGCGATCATCATGCCAAACTGCGTTCCGTAATCACCCAGATGATTAATGGCAATGGTTTTGAAACCCAGTTTTTTATAAATATTTCGCAAGGCATTCCCGATCACCGTTGAGCGTAAATGCCCGATATGAAACGGTTTTGCGATATTGGTGGAGGAAAACTCCACAATGACGGTTTGGCCCTGCCCCATGTCAGCTGAACCATAGGCGTCCTTTTCCAAAACGGCCTGCAGCAGATTCCTGACGCGATAGGAACGATCCACAAAGAAATTCACATACGGACCGGCGGCTTCCACTTTGTGAAAGGGCATCGGTACGGTTAAAGACTGCGCCAGATCACCCGCGATTGCCACCGGTGATTTGCGCATGGTTTTTGCCAGCTTAAAGCAAGGGAATGCATAATCTCCCATAGCCCGTTCCGGCGGGATTTCTATATTGGCAAGTATCTCCTCTTTCGCTAAACCGATATCCTGTTTTTCCAGGAGACCGGCTACGATTTCTATTTCCCTGTTCATTATTTTCTCCTCTCTTAGAGTTCGGCTATCGTGACACCGTCCCCGCCTTCCTGCGGCGTTCCTAAGCGATATTTCCGTACCTGCGGATGCTCGCGCAGATATTCGGTGATGGCCTGCCGAAGCTGGCCGGTCCCTTTTCCGTGTATGATTTCAATCCGTTCGACATTGGATAAAATACTCGCATCCAAAAACTGATCGGTCTTCATCAGCGCCTCATCCACCCGCAAGCCTCTGAGATCCAAAGTGGAACCGGCGCTTTGTGTGCTTCGTTCCTGCAGCAGTTTTTTCGTAGAAGTTGCACCCGTCTTTTTCACTTCTTTTTCCACCCGGCGGATCTCATCGATTCCTACTGTCACTTTCAGCAGGCCAATCTGCACGGTCACTTGTCCGGCATTGTCAGGAAGCGTCAAAACTTCCCCCTGATCGCCCATGGTTAAAACCTCCACCGTCTCCCCTAAGCGCAGGTTTTCGGGTATATTGTCGCTTTTTTTCTTAAGCGGTTTTTCTTTTGGCCGGAAACGGGCTTCCTGTTCTCTGAGGGCCTGTTGGGCACGCGCTGCAGCCCGGTGACTGTCTTTTCCGGATTGTTTCAGATCCGCAATGATGCGTTGGACTTCTGCTCGGGCTTCTTCGATCAAACGGTCCGCTTCCTGCTGTCCTTTCCGGATTTCTTTTTCTCTGAGCGCGGTGTTTTTTTGTATCAATGTATCCAGTGCATCCTGTTTCTTTTGCCAGTCATCGCGCAATTGTTCCTGCCGGATGCGTTCCTGCTCGGCGATCTGCTGTTCCTTTTCGATCCGCGACAACACATCTTCAAAAGCCTGATTCTCTGAACTGATTTTCTCTCTGGATTTCTCTATCAGATGATCCGGCAGTCCCAGACGTTTGGAAATCTCAAAGGCGTTTGACTTGCCGGGCAGTCCGATCTGCAGACGATAGGTTGGCCGCAATGTAGCCAGATCGAATTCCATCGATGCATTGCGAACACCCTCTGTGTTTAAGGCAAATAATTTCAGCTGGGAATAGTGTGTTGTTGCAACCGTATGAATCTTTCTATGCAGGAGTTCTTCAAGTATGGACATAGCCAACGCGGCCCCTTCGATCGGGTCGGTTCCGGCTCCCAGTTCATCCAGAAGAATGAGCGATGTATCGGTCATCTTTTCCAGTATACGCACGATATTTGTCATATGCGACGAGAAGGTAGACAAAGATTGCTCGATCGACTGTTCGTCTCCGATATCGGAATACACGGCATCATAAATCGGCAGTTCCGGTTTTCTATCTGTCGGGATATGCAAACCGGCCTGCGCCATCATACAGCAAAGCCCGATGGTTTTCAGAGTAACGGTTTTTCCTCCGGTATTGGGCCCGGTAATAATCAGTGCGGTAAAAGACTCTCCCAATTCAACATCGATCGGAACCACCGTTTTGGGATCCAGCAAAGGATGCCGGGCCTGCTTTAAACATAGTCGTCCGTTTTTTCGTAAAGTAGGCTTCTCCCCGCGCAGGGAAAACGCATAGCGCCCTTTTGCAAACAGAAAATCAAGCTCTGTCATGATTTCCTGATTCTGTTCCAATTCTTCTGTATAGCCGGCGAGACTATCCGACAATTCCCGGAGAATCCGTTCGATTTCCTGTTCTTCTTCCAAGAGCAGCTGCCGGATTTCATTATTCAAGGTGACCACCGCCATCGGCTCAATGTAAACCGTCTGCCGGCTGGCGGACTGATCATGCACAATGCCGGGGAAATGACCGCGTGCTTCCGCTTTTACCGGAAGTACATAGCGGCCGTCCCGTACCGTCACAAGTAATTCGCGCAGTTTCTTCTGCTGATCCGGCGAACGAAGAAACTGCTGCAGTTTATCCTTTACCTCCCCTTCTTTTCGCTGGATCGCATGGCGGATCCTGCGCAAGGCGGGCGTTGCATCATCGGCGATTTCTTCTTCCGAAAGGATAATGCGAAAGATCTCTTCGCGAATGCCTGAAAGAGGCACCAATCGCTGTATCAGATCTTCCAGGCGCGGATAAAGACCTTCTTCATCCTCGCCAAAAAAATGTTTCATTTCGCCACAGGCGCGGAGCAGATCTCCTATGGATAAGAGCGCCCCGGGTCGAAGGGAACCCCCTTTACGCAATCGGGAAAAGCTCTCTTTCTGCTCGCGTATGCCGAACAAGGGAGGGGTTCCGATCTTAATGATCGCCTCGTAGGCTTCGGCGGTTTCTTCCTGCGCATGGGTAATCGATGCAGACAAGGTCATCGGCAACAATTGCAGGCAACGGTCTTTCCCCGGAGCCGATGTGGCGAATCCGGCCAGATTTTGCCGTATTTTATCGTATTCCAGTACACGAATACTTCTTTCATTGTCCATTATTCGACCCCCCTGTTCCAGCGTATATCCGACATTTCTTTCATTTGCCAGTAGTCCGTGCGTTTTGGCGGTTCCTCCGGTTTGCGCTCAATCAGCCTTTTTTCGGCATAGTTGAGCCAGGCCGCATTCGAAGGGTCATCGCCCAGATGCAGACGGTAGGCGGCCGGACGGATCGAAGCGTCCGCAAAGCGGTCGATCCGGTTCAAAATGTCACTGAAGTACAGATAACTCAGACGCCCTTTTCGTTCCACATAATAGACGGCCCCATGCGCATCGGTTAATGTAGAGCGGGCAAATGCACAGGAAGCGCATCCGCTGTCATTCTTGCATCCTTTTTCTACGGCAAAGGGACATTGCCTGAGCTTCATGGCGACCACAGGCCCAAAGACGATCACTTCCGCTTCTTTCACAAACGGTGCGGCTGCCATCTCCTGTCCGGCCATTTCAACGGAAGCGGTTATGCCGGTGCTGCCGGGCATGGCCAGGAGCGCGTCGGCACAGGCGTCGTTCATGCAATGTACTGATGCGTCAAAATGTACGGGCAATCTGACCGAACGGGCAATTTCTGCCCCGGCCAGGTCTTTGGCCAAAATGCCGTCGAACGCGTGCGCGTTTTTTTGTGCAAAAACTTCTGCCTTTTCATCGGCAGGCTCCGGCAAAACCAGAAAGACCGGACAATTCCATTGTTCTTTATAGCGAAGAATCTCCTCTGTGTCTGAGGTATACACCCGGTCGATTGCATCCATCGGTAAATGGTCCGTCAGATGGTTGTCGGCAATTTCGATATGCAAACCCGGTTTACCGACCGTTTGAAACGCCCGTGCCGGCTTGTCCGATTGCCGTTTTCTGTTGTGATGCGTTGCCAGTTTATCTTGTAATTGCGATACCGCTTCTCTTCTGATCCGATTGATCTCACCCAAAGGGATGAACAAGTCCTCACCCCAATGCAGATAGATCACAGGAGTCGAAAAAACCGTCTCTCCCGTGCGGGCAAGGCGTGAGCGGATATCTTCTTCTGTTACTGGCTGTTTGCGGGCCTTTTGCACCACCGCTTCGCTTTGTACGGTGACATTTGCATGCCCGGACACCGCCTGCAATACAGCAGGTTCTCCTTCATTTGCCTGAAAGCTGAATTGCAGCGGCAGTTGCAACGCCTCTTCCTGCGCTTTACACAAGGCGTTTTCTATCCGCTTTGCGTACAATCTGCGTACCGGCGTTCCGGTTTTGGCATCCGGAAATGCCTCCAGTGCGTATCGGCCACCCACAGGAATTTGGCTTGTAATAGTAAGGGGTATCTCTTTTCCCCGTTCGGTTACAATCTGCAGGGTGTCCCCCGACTCGCACGCTTTCGTACAGGCGATATGCTTTCCGTATTCTCCGCTGCGTATGGTCCCGATCACCGTCCCGCGTCCGCTTGCTTCGGTTTGTGCCGCCGCACGCCCGAAATCACCCAGCGTAAATCCTTTTGTAAAAGACCGGCTTGAAACATCCAATAAGTCCGTTTTGATCGGTTCATTATTCAACGCCGCTTTCACCATTTTGGTTACGGCAAAGACATATTCCGGTTTTTTCATCCGGCCTTCGATCTTAAGGGATCGGATATGCAGTTTTTTCCAGGTCTCCATATGGTCCAATGTGTTCAGATCACGCAGGCTTAAAAGGGTATCGGGCTGACCCGTCTTCGTCTGATACACTTTTCTGCACGGTTGCGCGCATCGCCCGCGATTTCCGGAACGCCCGCCGATCAGTCCGCTCAGCAGGCACTGTCCGGAAACGGAAACACACAGCGAACCATGTACAAACAGTTCTACCTCAACATTTGAACCATCCCGCATACGCTCCAACTCTTCCAGTGTCGTTTCGCGTCCCGCGATGATACGTTCAAATCCCAGATTTTCCGCCTGCAAAATACCCGCCAGCGAATGCACATTCATCTGAGTACTCGCATGCAGCGACAAAGTGGGATACCGCTGTTTCAGTATAGAAAACAAGCCCATATCCTGCAGAATAATCGCATCGATATCCGCTTGTACGGCCGCGTCGGCAAAGTCGAGAATCTCATCCATTTCGTGATTTTTCACCAGGGTATTTAAGGTCAGATAGGTTTTTACACCACGTAAATGGCAGTCCTGTATGGCCTGTTTTACCTCTTCATCGGTAAAATTACCGGCAAATGCGCGTGCATTACCGGTTTTTCCGCCTAAATAAACCGCGTCGGCACCCGCGGCCAATGCTGCTTCCAGCATGGCCCGGTTGCCGACGGGTGCAAGTACTTCTATCTTAGGCATTCTCTGCGCCTTTATTATACACAACGGATTTCTTCAATTCCGCGTTCTCCTTGGTTATATCGATCAGCGTCTGTTGCAAATGCGCTAATGACTGCTCTACCCGAACCATTTCCTGTTGTTTTTCTTCCAACGCATCCTTGGCCGCTTTGCTGTCCTGCGCGGCACCGGTCATGCGTTTGTTGATATCGCCGATCGTATTCAGCGAATTGACCAGATCATCCTTGAGCCGGCTGATTTCCCGTTCCAATGCCTGGTTCTCCGCGATTTTACGATCCTTTTCCGAGGTCAGAAGGTCAAAGTTCTCCATGGGTTCCCGCGAAATCTCGCGCAGTTCCGCTAATTCTCTTTTTACCGCAAACATCTCCCCGGCGATATTTACTGCTGCCAGTATCGTAGCAAGCTGCAGTCCGAGTCGCTTGTTTCCTTCCAATGTTTCGGATATTTTTCCGTCCACGAAGGATGCGATCCGACGCGCCTCGTCCGGATTGACATCTGCCCGCAGCGTTAACGGATAACCTGAAATGGTTACATCGATTTTCTGTTCCATATTGCCTCCTTGCTATGCCCGGAGAGTCGCTCCCAGCGTTTGTTCGGCCTTTTGGATCAACGCTTTGTGCACGCGTGTTGCATCTTCTTCCTTCAAGGTCTGCTGCGGATCCTGATAGGTCACCTGGAACGCCAAACTCTTCTTGCCTTCCGGCAGCTGCTGTCCTTCGTAAATGTCAAACAATGCGATGGATTGGATGATCGGTTCGTTGACGCTGTACAAAGCGGCCAGTACATCCCCTACTCTTTGGTTCTTGTCTACGACCAGCGCCAGGTCTCTTTTCATGCTGGGATAGCGGTTGATCGCTGTATAGCTGCGCTCCGCCCGATACATAGCGGCGATTTTTTCAAAGGCAAACTCTCCCAGGTATAAGCGCGGCGCAAGATCCAGCCCTTCGGATACGGCGTAGCTGATTTCCCCGAAACAGCCGATTTCTACCCCTTCGGCAAACAGCACCGCTGCACGGCCCGGATGGAACCAGGGCTTGTCGGTGCATTCCTCCACCCGGAGATCCCGGATTCCGAACGCGTGCAATAAGGTGAAGATCGCGCTTTTCATTGCATAAAAGTCGACCGCATCACCGTACATACCCAAGGCAAGAGAGCGTCGCTCTTCCGGCAGTTCTTCCCCGGTCGGGAAAAATGTGTTCCCCAGTTCATAGATAAACAGCTCATCTCTTCCGTTTTTAACATTAAACGCCAGAATATCCAGCATATTCGGCAAAAGAGTCGTCCGCATGACGCTGTAATCTTCCCCCAGGGGGTTTTTTAGCTTCAGCACTTTGCGAAGCGGATCGTCCGCGGGTATGCAGAGTCGATCATACGCTTTTTCACTGATAAATGAATAGGTCAGTGCTTCGGAGAAGCCCAGCCCGTACAATTTCTCTCTTGCATGATCTTCAATCCGGCGGATTGGAAGTTTCCCCCCTTCGGACAATACCCCTTCCACCGGTTTGGGTTGAATATTGGCCAGACCGTGCAAGCGGGCAATCTCTTCGGCAATATCGGCCGGAATCCGCAGATCGGAGCGGTATTCCGGAACATGCACAAGAAGTTTGTCTCCGTCTTCTTCGGTTTGCAAAAAGAGTCGTTCCAGATAAGACTGCATTTCATCCGTACGCAGATTCGTTCCCAAGAGCCCGTTGATTCTGTCCGGACGAATGGCAATCGTGATCGCTTCGGGTTTGTCGTTGTTTCTGTCGATCGCACCTTCCACAACTTTTCCCACTCCGATGCGCTCGGCCAATTGGCATACACGGTCCATCACACGGGGGATCATACCGGGCACCAATCCCTTTTCATAGCGGGAGGATGCTTCACTGCGCAAGCCATGTCGTTTTGCCGAAGTACGGATCGTGTCGCTGGCAAAAACGGCGCACTCAATCAGGATATTCTTCGTCTTATCTGTAATTTCCGAATCAAAACCGCCCATTACGCCGGCCATGCCGATCGGGTCTTTGCTATCGGCAATGATCAGGTCTTTGTCGGTGAGTACTTTTTCGGTTCCGTTCAGCAAGAGCAGCGTCTCGCCTTCTTCCGCACGGCGTACAACGATCGTTTTATCTTTGACCGTATCGATATCGAATGCGTGCAAAGGCACGCCCATTTCGAGCATAACGTAATTTGTTATATCGACAATATTGTTGATCGGACGCATGCCCGCCTGCATGAGCCGGTTTTGCATCCATTGGGGAGAAGGTTCGATCACCACATCATGAATCACACGCCCCATATAGCGGATACATTCATCCGATTCCAGGCGGATATCAGTCAGATAGTCGGAAATCGCACCGAAGGATTCTTCTTCCTTGCCTTCCGGCAGCCTGAGTTCTGTCTGAAAAGTAGCTGCACTCTCTCTTGCCATGCCGATAACCGACAGGCAATCCGGGCGGTTCGGCGTCACTTCAATTTCCAGGACGGCCTCATCCGAACCGATCACTTCCTGAAACGGTGCCCCGGGTGTTCCTTCTTTGGTTAGAAATATTCCGTCGGCAAAGGCTTTAGGAATCACGCTGTCCGGCAATCCTAATTCTTCCAGTGAACACAGCATGCCGTCCGATATGACACCGCGAAAATCCGTCGGGGTAATGCGGGTTCCGTTTGCCAGAACCGCTCCGTCCAACGCAACCGGGACGTTCCAGCCTTCTTTTACATTGGGGGCTGCGGTTACCAGCGTTTTTTTCGTGCTTCCCAAATCGACCGTAACCAGCTTCAGACGATCGGCATTGGGATGGGCTTCAATTTTTTCTATATGGCCTGTTACAATCCCCGATACGGGTTTTCCCAGCGTTCCGATGGAATCCACATGCGATCCGCTGTCGGTAATTCCGTTGGCAAAGGCTACAGGACTTACCGTAACATCCGTATATTGTTGTAACCAAGATAGCGGTAATAACATGGATACCTCCTAAAACTGTTCCAGGAATCGCTGGTCGTTTTCGTATAGCAGACGGATATTCGGAATGCCGTGTTTCACCATCGTGATCCGGTCAATTCCCATACCAAAGGCAAAGCCGCTATATACGTCCGGGTCGATTCCGCACATACGTAAGACATTGGGATGCACCATCCCGCATCCCAGGAGCTCCATACTCCAGCCGGTAAAATTGCAGGCTGCACAGCCGTCTCCATGGCAATGCGGACAGGATACATCCACCTCGGCAGAAGGCTCTGTGAACGGGAAATAATGCGGGCGGAAACGGGTCTTCGTGTGTTCTCCTAGCAGTCGTTTCACAAATACATTTAAGGTATCGATCAAATTGGCCATACTGATATTCTTATCGATGACCATGCCCTCAATCTGATGAAACATCGGACTGTGCGTATCGTCCACATCGTCAAAGCGGAAGGTGCGGCCGGTGCAAACCATCCGGATCGGCGGTTCCTGCCGCATCATGACGCGCACTTGAACCGGCGAGGTATGCGTGCGTAAAACTGTATTTTCTGAAAAGTAAAAGGTATCGCTTAAGTCTCTGGACGGATGATGCAAAGGGGTATTCAGTTTATCAAAATTGTTTTCCACCAATTCCACTTCGGGACCTTCTTCCACCCGGTAGCCCATGGAAATAAAGAGCTCTTCCAGCTCTTCCATCGTTTTTTGCAGCGGATTTCTATGTCCGAGCCGAAACGCCGGACGGTCCACAGTAATATCGATTCGTTCTTTTTCCAAACGAACGGTATCGGCCGCCTGTTTCAGCTCTGCTTGGCGTTTTTGCAAAGCATCTTCAAAATGCGCACGGGTCTCGTTGACAATTTTACCGATAACCGGTTTTTCTTCGGCCGACAGTTTTCCCATCTGCTTCAACAGAACCGTTAATTCGCCCTTTTTCCCCAAATACTTGATGCGGATCGCATCCAATTCTTTCATATCCGTAACCGATTGTATGGTTCGGTCCATTTCGGATTGCATGGTACGCAGCTGTTGTTCCATAAATACCTCCTGTGTCACGAAATATTGTATCATATAATGCGCGTTTTATGCCCTTTTAGGCAAGAGGCCGAAAACAAAAAATGCGAACGAATTCTATCGTCCCCATTTTCCTTGAAAGGCGGTAAACATCAGGATACCTCCGGCCACTCCCACATTCAAGGACTCGGTTTGCCCGGCCATCGGGATACGAAGATGCGTATGGAGCAAAGCATCCACTTCTTTTCGTATGCCATGCGCTTCCGAACCCAAAACGAGAACGGTTTGCTCCGGCCACGGATCCGGGGTCCAGTCGCCTTCCAGACTCGCTCCGGCAAAAAAATGCGTTTGTGCCAGGTCCTGCAAATCCTGCAAAGACAAGACTTGTGGCCTGTGACGCAGGATGGCTCCCATACTTGCCTGTACCGCTTTGGGATTCAAAGGATCGGCACAGTCCGGTGTAATCCAAACGGAAAAGTCAAAAGCTTCGGCCGTTCGTAAAAGCGTCCCCATATTTCCCGGATCCGCTACCCCGTCCAATAAAAGGGTGTGCCCGCGCTTCGTATGAGGGATTCTTACCGGATTGAGAATTGCCAACACGCCCTGCGGTGCCGTCTGCGTACTCATATGGGAAAAGACACTCTCTGTAACCAGAATCTGCTGTATGCCTGCAGCGATTTGTACTTTTTCGGTCGTAAAAACCGCCTCGACGGCTTCCGGACAATCGCGGAGTGCTTCTTCCACCATTTTGCTTCCTTCCACCACAAAACGCTTTTCTTTTTTTCTTCCTTTCGCCGAACGCAAAGAACGGATCATCTTAATGCGCGGATTATAAATCGATTCAATTCGCATGATCATCTAAACGCTCAAATGCACGGATTTGTTCTTTATGCCCCAATACGGTCAGTATGGTATTTGGCTGTACGATTGTGTCGCCGCCGGGATTGAGCAAAAGCCTCTCCTCTTCCTCTTTCAGGGCAATCACATTCAAACCGTACTGATGGCGGATATCAATCTGTTTGATACTCTTTCCCACCCAGGAACGAAGCGGTCGGATTTCCAGCAGATCAAACTCTTCGGAGAGAGCGATAAAATCCATAATCTGCCGATTGGTCAAAGAATGTGCCAGCCGGATCCCGCTGTCTCTTTCCGGGAATACGGTTTTTGTTGCACCGATCTTGTCCAGCACACGCGCGTGGATCTCGTCCTTGGCTTTTGCAATAACCAGGGGGATCCCCAATTCTTTACACACCAATGCCGACATAATCGATGCCTGGTAATTGGACACAATGGCGATCACCGCGATATCAAAATTCGAGATCCCCAGTTCATATAAGACCCCATCCTGCGAAACATCAGCTACTACCGCATGGGTTACCCTGTCAGCCAATCCATCGATCCGGTCTGCATCCCTGTCTATCAGCAGAACTTCATGCCCGAGCTCCATCGCGGTTTCTGCAAAACTTGCGCCGAAACGACCGGCGCCGATAACCACAATCTGTTTTGATTCCATATTATCCCACCATCACATTTCCTTCCGCACTGCGGTAGTCCGCCTTCTTCTTCCGCTGGATCAGTGCATACGCCAAGGTCACCGGCCCAACGCGCCCCGCATACATGGTTATTGCGAGCAACACTTTGGACAATGTCGATAATCGCGGTGTCAGATCCATCGTCAAGCCGACGGTGGCAAAGGCAGAAACCGTTTCATAGATCGACTGCAAATACGGTATGTTTTCTTTCACTGCAAGAATAAAACTGATGCTGATCACCCATACTAGCGCAATCATGATCATCGTGAGCGCGCGCATGACCACATCCGAATGAATGCTCCTTTTGAAAACCTCTATATGGGAAGCGCCCTGTATCTGCGCGCGGGTAGACAAAAGCAAAACGGCAAAGGTTGTCGTTTTAATCCCACCGGCCGTGCCTGCCGGTGAACCGCCGATAAACATTAGAAATATCGACAAAACAAGACTGATTTCTGTCAGATTGCTTTGGGACACACTGTAGAATCCGGCTGTCCGTGTGGTAACAGACTGAAAAAAGGCCGCTTGCCATCTTTCCCACACGGGTAATGTAGCCCATGTAGCCGGATTTTTGCTCTCAATGAGAAAAAACAGCAGGGTACCGCCGGCCAAAAGAAGCATCGTCATGGAAAGAACCAGTTTGGTATGCAGCTGCCACCGCTTTCTGTTTCGCCGGAACAGATCCATATGAACACTGAAACCCAGTCCGCCCGCAATGATCAAGGCAGCGATTGTAAGCTGTACGACAGAATTTGCCTGAAACGGAAGCAGACTGTCACCAAACAGATCAAAACCGGCATTGCAAAACGCAGACACCGCATGAAAAACCGAATACCACAAGCCGGTTTTCCATCCGTACAGCGGGATCCATTGCGTGCTCAGAAATACAGCACCGAGCATTTCCACACCAAGGGTAGCCAGCATGATATAGCGCATCCATCGCACCATACCGGTGAGGGATTCCTGTCCGAATTGTTCTTTTATGACGAGGCGATCGCTCAGAG
>JGI24710J26742_10002380_pt1 | contig 16624 bp, 24 predicted proteins | sample BioPla2DNA2_FD_26742 | JGI IMG/M metagenome (IMG submission 26742) | reverse complement strand
GGGTGTGGGTGGGATTGCAACTGGAACGGGAGGGGCGGGGGGGATTGCCGTGGCAACCGTTGGAGCAATTGAGGGGGCTGGAAGTTTGGTTAATTTGGAAGATTCTGATACAACGTGAGAAATTTTTGTTTGTGTTTGTGATAACCTTTTATTAAAATTGGAAAGAGCCGAATCTATCTTTGTAAGGTCGAGTGTGGGTTGTTTAACTGGAATGGATATAGATAGATTATTGAGTTCGTTTATTTTGCGGATTAACTTGTCTAAACTCTGTATGATTGTTTCTACTTTTGGCGAAACGTCATCTTGCAACGTTGTTCTTATTACTGTTGTGTGTACATCACCTATTTCAGACATGGTTTCACCGCCGTTTTTATTTATTTTTATTTATTTTATTTATTTTTATTTTTTGAGTTGTGATTCGTACTTATCGTTCTGCCTCTTTTCTTCTTTTAAAAGTTCTTCAACGAAAACTGTCATTGCAACTTTCTGATTGTCGGACATACTTAAAAACTGGTCGAGTGTCCAACCATACCGAACGAATAGGAAGAAGTAAAGACGTGCAGCCCAATCGCCTTTCGCCAACGCCTCACGAACGAAATTCGCGTTGTTGTTCAAGGAGTTCTTCGGCTTTTTCACCGAGTTGTAATTCAATAACAGCCATGCCGATATCGTTTATTTCTTCGGTTGTGAACATTGCAAACAACGCCGCCCTCGGTGTGAGTATCTCTATCTTTTCGCCCGTTCTACTTTCGTGGATTGCTTTTGCCGCTTCCATTGTATCCGTTTTGTTCATTAGGGGGAAAGTCATTGCCGCTAAAACTAAGTCAGCCGTTTGGTTAATGTTTTCAAGCATAGTGTTCTTTTCGCCCTTGTATTTACCCATCACGTTATAATACTCTGTGCTTGTTAAACGTCTGATTTCAACGGGCTTGTTAAGGGTTTGCACTTCTACTTTTTCGGTTACTGGTTTAATTGTTTCTTTGTTTACAAATTGTTCAAAAAATGACATAAATGCACCTCTAAATAAAATAAATAAAAGGTGGAGAATATGATTAGTATTCTCCTGCCAAATCAACGAAGGTATCGAGAAGCTCGTAAGATTCTGCGTATCCCGACATTGAATATTTTGCGATTTCTTCGCTTGTGGTTACTTTGATAAGAGTATCTGATTCAATGATACACCCAAGCAAGAGTAAAGAGCGACTGCCGAATTCTTCTACCGTTGCTTCGTCAAGTTGGTTAGCAAGGATTGAGAATTTAGGCATTTTGCCTGTATCAATGAACGCTTTAAGGTTCTTTTCAAAGAAGTTAGTGCCTGTAAACGCACCGATATCGAAAGAAATCTCGTATGTCGATGCCGCTCTGTGTTTAGCGTTGCTACCTACTTTGGTATAGTCTACATAGTTTACGTTGACTTTTACTTCAAGGGAATCAAGCATACCGAAGATTTTTCTTTGCCCATCAGAATCGTCAAAGTAAACGACTGCTCTGTGTGCTAACATTTGTCTATTTCCTGTTGCCATGAGTAATCACCTTATTTTAAAATACCTTCAAGATAGAGCTTGTCTGCGATTCCACTGATACGTAAAACATAACTTGCGTTTACCGCATCGGTCCCAATCGCTTTAACGTCAACTTCATATCCGTTAAATTCAGAAAGTGCACCCATTTCAACCATAGAATTACCGAAAGCAATGATTTGACCTTTAAGACTGTTTAAACCGTCTTTGTCCATCTTAACTTTGCCTAAGAAATTCTTTTTAAAGATGTAGGTTACACCGTTCTCGAAATAGTCGATTGTTCTGATTGTGTTCGGGTGCTTAAAGTTGTCGTTAAATTCAGACGATGTTGAAACAAAGCTGTTCAAATCCTTTAAAACGCAAACCTTGTCATATTCTGTATGGTATACAAATTCGCCTTTGCGGATAGCTTGTTTAAGGGTTTCTTGACTGGGTTCTTCGGCAAGCTTTAATTCGCCTGTATATGTTCGGTTAGTGTTGCTTGTTCCAGGAGGAGAACTTGCATCACAGCCCGCTGTGAAATAAATAAACGCATCGGGGTCATCGCCTTTTGCTTTCGTTGTTACGTTGATTACACGTCTGCTGTCGCCCGCATAATCGGCTAAAACAACACGTGCACGGATTCCGCTGTCGGTATACAGGGAGTTAATCCAATTTGCATTAATTTGTTTTTCAACTGCATCGTCTGTTGATACAACCAAAGTATCGAACTCAACTTTACCAAGTTCGTGTCTGAAAGCTGTTGTTTGCAATGCAGACGGTTCACCCGAAACTCCACCAGAAAGTGGGGTTGCTTCGTGTGCGACTAATTCACCACCGCTTCTGTTCCATACAATCCATTCATTGTCAACCAATTCATCCCAATCGCCGACAAGGTCGTACGTGTCTGGGTCTACTGTTGCAGAAACGATTTGACTGTCTACAACTTGACCGTATAAAAGCGTTTGAACTTCAAGTGCATCTTCAATTCCAATTGCTTCCAAACAAGCTGTCGCAAGGTTGTTTCCTGCCGCACCACCGTATCTTGCTTCCGCAATTTGCCCGATTGCAACGGGAGTACCGTCAATTTCGGTTGGGGTTTTTGCCTTTGTTGAAACTCCGTTCATTCTAAACACGAGAACGGATTTTGCCCCGCCAGCGAGAATTTCTCGGATAGGCATGAGCGAGGGGTCATTTGCGGGTACACCGAAAACTTTAAGCGTATTTTCTGCAAAATCACGCGCATCAATACGAATAAGTTTGTTTTCTGCACCCCAATCGAGCGGAATTGCAACAGCGACAACGCCACCAATTCCAGGGTAAAGGGTTTTGACCTCTTCTGACCTTATATTTGTATATGCTCCAGGTAAATCATCTGCAGGATATACACCACGAGTGTATGTTCCACCACCATAAGCCATATTTTTTATCTCCTATTTTTATTTGATTAAACAGGTCTTTGTAAATATTCTGTAAGCCTGTCATACATTTCTATTTTAGATAAACGTTCGTTTGCACCGACTATTACTGAAATAATCGCCCAGAACACTTCGTATTCAATAGAGCGTAAATACGCTGACCTCGGATACTTTTTGTTTGGGTCGCCTACCCCATCCCACGTAGGAACTACAATGCCCCAGTTTTGATTGGGATTTGAACTCATCGTAGTCATTGGGGGTGCGGGTGTCGGTTCGGGTTCATAATAAGTTTCTTCTTCAGGTTCACCATATTCGTAAGGTTCTTCTTCAGATTCCTCTTCTTCGTAAGGTTCTTCTTCATAAGGTTCTTCTTCGGGTTCACCTTCTTCGTACTCGGTGTACTCTTCGTCATCTAAGAATGTTTCGTCTGTCATAATAATACCTTGTTTTATTCTTTAATATCTTCTAAGTCTGGATTAATCGAACCCATTAAAACAACTTCTGTGTCAATATTAGTTAGGAAATTAATCTTAAAACTGAACAGTCTACGAGGCATAACATCTCCGAGCGTTCTTACTTTCTTATGAGTTCCGCTTGCTTTGTGTTTTTTAGTTTCACCATCATCAAAATAGTAGGTAACATCAAAAACATCAAAGATGTTAAACAGTTCATAAGTAACCGTTAAAACGGAATTAGAAGAATGCGAATACACATCTAAATAAACGTCAATTAGAGTGTTGAGTTGTTTTGTCGGGGTTGTTTTACTGTACATGTTCGATGAAATAACGATTGCGACTTCCGTTCCAGAAATGTTCAAGTTATCCGTAGAATCAAACACATGCTTTACGACTACCCCAGATTTGTGATTAGCTGATTCAGAAAACACGTCTAAAATCGCTGTTGCGATTGCAGAATATAACATATAATAAACTTTATACATTAAACTCCCTCGAACAAAGATTTAGTAATACGTCTTGCAGAATCACTAACTACTTCTTCTGCGTGTTCATCAATAGCAGCACGCATAGTTTGTAAGAAGTATTGTCCTTCATAATATCCAAACGTACCGAACTGATTTTTGATAATGTGTCCGTAGTTTACGTGGGGAAGATAGAACGTAGTGTTTTTAGAAACGAACTCGGCTGACCTTGAACTCGGCGGGAATGCCTCGTGTGTCCATACTTCTTCCGCGTGGACTTTTGGGTCATCGACTGAACGAGGAGTAAAACAATAAGTCATTTCGACTTGGGCTTCCCCGACTTTGTTTAAGTCAACGTTCATACGTTCGTTCATATTAACTTTTTTAAAGTTGCTTAAAACACGTTTGAGTGGTTTGGTATCAACCGTAATTTTCATTTAAACGCACCTATCTGTTCCACTTGATTCTCTTGGTGATGTCCTGGATACATTGCTGTATGACCCTTAACAATATAGTAAAGGTTAGTAAGCGTATCCACAACAAACATTCCTTGAACAATGCGATAATCGGGGGGACTATGAAACACCATAATAGAAATGGGAACATCAACCATCTTGTTCATAAACCCTGCCGCCTTTGTACTGTTAGATGTACCTGATACAAGTGCCTTGTATGCAATTCTACCCCAAACCTGCTCCCCATCTTCAATACGGGGAACTTTGCTGTGGGAAGAAATGCCTGGGATAGCAGTACTGAAATCAGCGGGGACTAAAACGTAATTGTTGCTCCACATACGAGTATGCGGACCTAATTTTCTCATTTCTGGTGGCATCATTAAAAAATCACACCCACGCACGAGGAAGTCGTCTAAAGCGTCTAAAAACGTTTAAAGAGCGTTTCCAATAAAGTTCAATCAAACCGTCAATGCCCATTGGGTGTTCTTCTTCTGGAACTGCGTATGTGTATGAAACATCGCCCATTGTTAAAGACCTTAAACCTTTCATAAAGAAATTCTCGTCAATTTGACTTGTAGCACACATAAAATAAATGTATTGTGCAACACACAAATCAACGAACGTGCTTGCGGCTTTATCAGGTATGTCATCTCTATTACAGAAACTCATTACTTCTTCGGCGGCTCTATTGATAGACGAAACTGCCACATCGAGATTGACGGTGTCTAAGCCAGTCTGTTTAATGCGGTTCTCAACCCTATCAATCCAATCTGCCGAATAATCCATTTATAACGACCTCACTTCTTTTCTGCCTTGGCAGTAGCTTCTGCTTTGGTAAGCACCTTATACCCTTTACGTTTAAACCATTCAATCAGTTTTGGGTCATCGGTTTCGCCTTTTCCCCTAATAAACGGTACTGTGGCAGATATTCCTGTATACTTTTCATTCGGTGCTATTATTATTGCCATGTTTTGAAATCTCCTTATGCTCCTTGTGCTCCTTGAACTTTAACTCCCCTTAAAACAGCGGCGGCAGACGTAGATTTGAGTGCACAGCCTGCAATCATTTCAACTCTCCCAACGAGAACTGAATCGGGGTTGTTTTCTGCTTTCGGATAAACAATGTCAATCATTGTTGAAGAACCAGCCTTTTTCAAGCCATGAAACCCATCTGGTGCAAATCTTACAAACCAAATGTCTGAAGTTCCGTCTGCGTTTACTGGAATGACTTGTTGTGCAGTTCCTGGAACATCGCCCATATCAATAAGGGGGATGTTGTCGAACATCTCGATTCTTGTTCCGAGATTGTTGTAGTCTGTTGTGTATGAAACTTGTTCTCTTGCAACTGAACGGATTTTACCGAGTGTTTGTTTGTTTAAAAGGATTGCAGTCGGTGCTCCGTCAAGAAGGTCGATTGTGTTACAAAGCTCGTCAATGAATGCGTTTCCGTTTACTTCAATGCCTGCTCTGTTGCTGATGTCGAGTGTTGTTGTAACTTCTGTGTCTGTTCCTGTAACGGATTTGTCAAGACCATCGAAAGAATCGGTTACGGCCGAATCACCGTTGATGATTGCATCGTTAAAAGTACCAATTATAGAATTAAGTTTTTGGTCTGTTTCGTATGCAACTCTGCTAATGTAACCAATGTCAACGAACTGCCTATCAATCGAGAATTTACCACCGAAAGGTTTAAGCTCTGTTGTATAGTTTTCAATTTCCGCATTGTTAATTTCGTAATCTTCATTAAACTTACGGAAGTCTGTACTGGAGTTAAGAACCGTTCTGCTGTAAGTGTAGAAAATAGATGTAGTAAAACCATCTCCCGCACATTCAACGAAAGGTAACTTTTCGAGCAAATAAGATTTTGACCTGACTTTCTCAATAATTTTTTTATCGAGTGCATCTGGGGTCGTTTTTTGCATTTGTTCTAAGGTAACAACCATAAATGTACCACCTATTATTATAAATGTATTTTTATATAATTATGTTTATTCTGTTCTACCCACTAACTTTTGTTCGACAAGCTGTTCAAATGTTAATTCGGGTTCGTGTTCAATTCTGTTTGGAGAAGCATCTCCAGGCTTTGCCCCCTTTAATCCTTTAACTGCTGTAGGAACACCATTCGCATTAAAGAGATATGATGTGTCCTCGTTTTCTTTTAAAGATTTAATTTGTTCGTCAAGACCCATAAGCTTCCCATCTTCAAATTGTATTTTACCATAGTCTAAAAACGACTTAACTGCTTGTTGATGTTTTGCACCAGAAAGCAAAATAGCATTTTCTATTTTTTCGTTTTTAAGTTTCTCTGTAAAAGTGTTAGTTAATCGCTGTTCCATTTCTGCTAAACGTGTTTCAATATCGTTGGTTTTCATTTCGGAATCCTCCGCCTGTACTTCATTTTTATTGATTGGGTTGATACTCGAATTTCTTAACTTGTCAAGTTCAGCAGTGAGCGTTTCGAGTTCTGCCGATAGTTTTTTGTTTTTGTCGGTTTCCTCATCAAATCGCCATTTCGGAATTTGAATACTATCACTTGTTTTCTCTTTGAGTATGCTTAAAAGCTGTTCTGTTTGTTCATCGCTTAAATCAAGTTTTGTTAAATCGTCTTTACTAATCATGTTTACACCTATTAATCTCGTTTGTTATCGCAGCCCGACTGCGTTAATAGATATATGTAAAGTATTATAGTTCTTATTATATATAAACTATGTCTGTGATGATATATCAAGATATAGGCATAAAATGGTGTCGGGAGTTTAACATTACTTAAATAGTTAAGCAGTGTTTAAAATTGTATGATAAATACTACGAAATTAACAGTTATTGCCGCAGCATCGCTTATACTGAACACGCTCGCAAATATGTTAGGCGGGTTCGACAAACCGTTAGAAATCTTGCTCCTATTCATCATCGTTGATATCGTAGCAGGGTTTTTGCTTGCTGTGGGGGGCAAATCGACTAAAACGAGATATGGGTATGTTTCTTCCCAAGCGTTTAGCAACGGACTTGTTAAAAAGGGGTTTGAGTTGCTGGCAGTTGTGGTTGCTGCTAATATGGATATGCTTATCGGTGTTAATATCTTTAGAGATTTGGCAATCTACGCATTCATTGTAAGTGAAGGAATATCAATCCTTGAACACGCAATAACAGCAGGAGCACCAGTACCAGATATGCTTAAAGATGCCTTAAAAGCAATTGAAAGAACACACGAACAAGAAAAATTGAAAGAATTGTACGATGATACAAAATACTACGAAAAAATAATGGCAGCACAAGAGAAAGAAAAAGAACCTTAAATGCGATTGGAAGAGATTTATAAAAAGATTTATATATGTTTACAACGTATATTAACCCCTATGTCAACTAAATCCAAAAAACCGTATAACCGAGAGGTAATCGCATATAGAACAGATAGTGATATCATTCTTCGGTTCAATAGCATTACACAGGCTATGCGTTTTTTTAGGACATCACAACAGGTAATTTATCGCCATTGTGCAAGTGGAGAGCCGATGGGTGAAGGATACCAAATTGGTGGTTGGCACGTTATTTTAAAAGAGAAGTGGGGAGATTATCTTAAACTAAGAAGAGAAAATCCGCCACAGCTCAAAAGGTAATTTTAAATCGTTTTTTTAGTATTGAAGCCGTTATTCTTGCTTCTTTTTAATGCGTAAGCTCCGATACCGTAAATAAAATTCAAAGAGTAGCTGAACAACTAACACTATAAACGCAACGCTTTGAAACAGTTCCTTAAGTCTGGTTTTTAGGTCTGATTTTCTCATTTTTGATACCTCATTCTTCATTGGTTTCTTCTTTAGGTTCTTTTTCCGTTTTTTCTTTGTCCGATGCACGAAGTTGAGCGTTTCGGATGTGCTCCCACGAATTGTAAGGGTTGTTTGGGTCATTCACAGGGTCATATTTAGTCGGAGTATCGCCACGTTTCTCCGCCGCAATACGTTCAAGTTCACGTTTAACGTCAATATTGTACGGTAAAAGCTCTAAAATCGTTTCAGCAGACAAAATTTGTTGTAGAAGAGATAAGTCAACTACTTTCTGACTTTCGTTAATCAGAATGTTTCTGTTAAATACGACTGCAACCTTTTCAGAAGTAAAGTCGCCCTTGCCAATGATATCCAGATATTTAGTGAAGAACCATAGAAGTCGCTTAAAGCCAGTTCTGAAGTTCATTTCAGCGTTGTTTGAATCCAATTCAATATCGGAATACATACTCTGAATGTTCATTTGGTTGGGACTGTTGCCCATTCTGTCAAACTTAGCTTCGTAGCCACCACCGTTAGCATACAGCCTACTTTCAATGATTTTGTGAATCGCTTTAAAGTTGTCTGCATTGGCTTCAACGGTTAATGTTTTAATATCGCCAGGAATACCATCCATTGATGATAAAAACACAACACCAAACTCGGATAAATCACGTTTAAATTGTTGTCTATTTTCACCGTCATAGTTAAGAACCACCATAATCGAACTGCGTGGGTCTTCTTCTAAAACGTTCATAAAATTAGACAGAATAGAGTTTAAAGCATCTTGGAGAGATTTAACTCTGTTTAAAAGCGGTTTACCGTTCCGAGCATACTTAAATGGGATTAAAGGTACTTTTCCCCAACCGTATGGTTTATCGTTTATAATTATGTGTGGTTTTTTCCCAATGGATTTGTAATTAACGTCAAGCCCATCTTCATCTAAAACATATTCGTCAATCCCAGCCGCCGTGTAGATTTCAAGGTGTTCTACAAGCTTTTCTTCTTGCTTTTCTTCATCAAACTCAACAGTATGATAAATGCGAATAGCATAATCTAACTCTTTTTCAAACGCATCTTTCCAAACTGGAATGACTTCAGTGCCCTTAAAACGATAGCAAGCAAACTCGCCGTCATCGTTAATGTAGGGATACATCCAAGCAACCCCATGATTTATGGAATCGTGGGCAACGTCAGCAACGAGTTCTCGAAACTCGTCATCGACTAATTCATCTAAAAGAGTGTTATACGTTTCGTTTTCGGATGTAAGCTTAAATGGCTTTGCGAATAAATAATCTCGTTTCTGGTTCACAAGAATGTGATAAACGTTGTCAACGACCCTGTTATTTGGTAAATCAGATAAAACAACAAGGTTACCAGACCCATCTTCTGTCATTCTCTTGCGGCTAAGAATAGCGTGTTTACCGTCATAATAGTCGTCAGCAGTACGCATATCTTTTAATTCTTTTGAATCTTTCCACGCTTGTGCAAGCGTGCGAACATAAGACATACTGGGTGAATCGGACATAGTATTATGTATTGTAAACGATATATATAAAGCAATCTATAGATGATAGAGTAAGACTGTATGAGTTCATTAAATGTAGTCCGATAAAAAAAAGAAGAAAATAAAATGGTACAGACTACAAAATATAAAGGAGGTACTTGGAACACTTTAATGGAGGGGGTTGTGTGTAAAAAGATTAGAAAAACACACAACGGAATGCTGGAATACAAAACACATACGATATAGTAGAAAAAAAAACCAGTGTTCCGAGTACAATAACTTATAGGGAGTTAAAATATATAAATGTATGTAAAATACGGAGGATTTAGACACGAGTGGTTAAAACGTGTCTTAATCCAGTGTCTGTTTCTTTTGTATCATCCGCTTTTACAGACCTGCCTTAAAAGGCAACGCACCCGTTTGGAGTCGAACCAAACCAACCCCCTCGCCACACCACGAGGGGGTGTCCCCAATGGACAGAAAGGTACAATATGGAATGGGAAAAATGCCCCGAAATCCGTGGAAACGGGGCAGCAGGTATGAAAGTCCGAAATACTATCAATACTTCGATATGGAATGTGTTTTTATGACACAATACCTAAAAGGATGTATAAGTATTTATACTTTTTCTGTCGGGGTTACCCGAAAGAATATCTTGGTTTGTTGCCACATTTTTCTGCAACCCCAGTCAATGCGTCGGGGGCGTCGTCGTGCTCGTTTTTGCCCGTGGCTTGATAGGAGCTTAAATGTGAATATAGCTTTTCCCACCTTAATTCCCAACCAACGGGGAAATAAATGTGGTTCATAACCCAAGTGCTGTTTGAAAGAATGCGGGCAACCTTGTTTCGAGATTGGTGAAACCATTGAATTTTAGTTTTGTTTGAATGGTATTTGTGGTCTAAGATACTCTCAACCGACCTTGCGAAACCTCGCCCACCGTTGTTGCTTTCAATGTCGCAAATGTTGACTTCAAAGTTGTGTAGCCGTCTTGCGACTTCTAATTCAGTTATTTCCATTGGGTCTTGCGTATAATAAGCATCTAAAATGTAGGCTTCACGTTCGAAAACACCATAAATGTACATACACAAGTAATCAGTACCCAAATCAGCGGTATCAACGTAAGCTTTAATGGCAGTAAACAAAGGATTGCCGTTTTCGTCTTGTGGGACTTTCTCGTAAGTCTTAAAGCTTGAATAAAGCCTGTTTTTAAGGTCAATTGGCTCTTGTTGGTAGTTAGCACTAAAAATATCTTCGCCAACCATAAGTCTGGTTAAATTGTATTTCTGTTCATCCAGAATATCTTCGCATAAAAGGATTCCGTCATCGGATTTAGCTTTGTAAAGGATTGACCTGTGAGGAACATCGTGTTCGTTACAGAAATCAATTAAACGACCTGCCAAATCGTCAGTCGCCCAACGTGTCATAATGATAATTATCTTAAAATCGTTACCATCAGTACGTGAGAACATCGTTTTCCTAAACCATTCCCAATGACTGTCTTTAATCGTTTCATTGTAGGCTTCCATTGCGTTTTTAATGATGTCATCAAACACAATGATGTCCCCACCAAACCCAGTAACAGCAGAGTTGGGAGAAGTAGCCAAGTAAGACTTAAAACCACCTTCAACAGACCAACGGTTTACAGCACCATCGCCCTGTTTAATCTTAGTTTTTGGGAATATGTCCGAATAAACGATGTGGTCGTCATCTTCGTTGCGTTCTGCAAGAATAGTATCACGAACAGATTGAGAAAAAGTAGTAGACAAATCCTTGTTATAAGAAGCAGTAATGGTCTTTAAAGAAGGATTTCTACCTAAAATCCAAGTGATTAACAAAGAAGCAGTTCGGGATTTCCCAAAACGAGGCGGAGTGTTTAAAACCAAAACAATGTCATCAGATTCCAAGAAAGCCTGTAACTCATCACACAGATGACCGATGTAAGGGCGGTCATCACGATAAAAGTCGGGGGCTAACGCTTGGCAGTAGTGGTAAAACGAAGATTGTGCCAATACGCACAACGCTTGATTTTTTAGGTGGGTAACACCTTTCTCACCAAGCATACCACGAATTTGGTCGATAGTGGTTAAATCCGATGACATAGTAGGTTCTCAATTACAATTCGTTTAAAAGTTTTACTAACGCAGCAGGATTCAAATCTTGTAAAGGATTGGCTTCCCTTTGCTTTGCTTGTGCTTCTTCAACAGCTTCTAAATTCTTGGCTGTGTAAAGAGCAGTCATCTTGTTAATTAAATCAATCGCTTTAATCTTGTCGGCGTTGCGTGTATCATCGCTTAAAGCAATGTTCGCGAGAATAGCTTGCCTTTCTAAGACCGACAATACCGCCTGCCTTTCAGCCTTTAAACGAAGTTTGTTAATATATGCCTGAATTTCAGGCTTGTTTAAAAGGTTGTTGGCTAAAACGGTGGCACTTTCAGGACTACAGTTGGGATAGGCACGACAATAAGAATCACGCTTATTATCGCTCTCAACATAATAACGACAGAACGCCTTATGCCTCTCATTTTGTAACATAAATTTCAACTCCAATAATGATAAGTATTATATATAAACAGACTTATATAACCTTTACTATGATTAGTATATTAAAAAGGATTAAAGGATAATGGTTATAATGGAAAACAATAATAAAAGAACAAAAGCAAACAATTGTGTGTTTTCAACACTTGGCGCAAGCAATCATACGGATAAAGAAAGACAGGAACACGATTACTATGCAACAGAGCCAAAAGGCAGGAGAGCTACTTTTAGAACTGGAGAGTTTTGAAAATATCCTTGAACCAGCATGCGGAGAAGGACACCTGAGCGAAGTGTTTTTGAAAAATGGATTAAAGGTAACAAGTTCGGACCTAATAGATAGGTGATATGGAGAAGTAAAAGACTTTTTTGAATACAAAGAATGGGACGGGGACATTGTAACAAACCCACCATACAAACATGCACAAAAATTTGTAGAACACTCATTGAAAATAACAAAGAATGGAGCGAAAGTAGCAATGTTCTTAAAAGTGCTATTCTTAGAAAGCAAGTCGAGAAAAAAGCTTTTTGAAAAATACCCCCCTAAAACAGTTTATGTATCAAGTAGCAGGATTTCTTGCGCTAAAAATGGCGATTTCTAGGGAATGGGAGCAAGCGGAGCAAGCGGAGGAGGCGCAATAGCGTATGCTTGGTTTGTTTGGGAAAAAGGATACAAGGGGGATACAGTTTTAAAATGGTTCAACTGAAAATCGAAAAAAAAAGAGCACACAGACTACAAGCAAAAAAAATCGAGATACTTATAACTTAGAACCGAAAAAAATCGAGATAGTAAAAAGTTCGAGCCGAAAAAAACCACTATAGTACTGGGTTACACACGTAAAAAAGAGGGCTTAAATGCGTTTTAAAGAAAACCTTAGATGCAAATTTACGTAATCCAAAAAAAGAAAAGGAAAATAACAATGCCAAACCCACAAAAGCTTGCTTTTGTATGGGTTTGCGTAATATAGCATACCCCGATTTATTTCAAAAATGCCGATATTTTTTTTCGGGGGTCAGCCCTTCTGTTTTTTTTCGATTTTTTAGGATGGGGGCGGGGGGGGTGGGTATTGTCAACCGTTCTTCCGTTGTCGTTTTTATAGCGTTTGTGGCCGCCTGGTATTGTTTTTTATTATTTTATATCTATGTTTACATTGTTTATATAAGCGTGCTTTTATATATTTATCTTTATACGTCTTATCTCTTCCGCCCGCCTTCCGCCCGTCTTATCTCTACCGCCTTCCGCCTTCCGCCCTTCCGCCTTCCGCCCTTCCACCCGCCCGTCTTCCGCCCGCCTTCCGCCCGCCTTCCGCCTTCCCGCTTTACCTCTTCCGCCGTACCTCTCCCGCCCTCCCGCCCGCCTTCCGCTCTCAAACAAACAAACAAACAAATAAAAAAGATGGAATAATAAAACGAAATAGGAAACGGAAAACGAAAACGGAAACGGAAAAAGGAAAACGGAAAAAGGAAAAAGGAAACAAACAACAATTATAACAATTACAACAATCAAAGTAATGATAATAATGACAATAAAGAAATTTCATTTGAATCACTTGAGTTTTCCGAATTAAGTTCCAATTATTCCGAATCGGATTCAAGTTCTGATTTGAATTACGGTTCAAGTTTAAATTCAAATTCGAATTTTAATTCGAATTTGAATAATTCTTATGAAAGAAGTTTATATGAAAGTTCTCAAAAACCCGCACCGGAAATTGATATAATCGATTTCGGGTCGGAGAATTACAATTCTTCTTTATTTGATTTTGACTCTTCGTCTTACTTATATGAAGTGAATACGAACAAAGGCTTAAACAGACAAAACGAATTCAACGACCCGTTTAAAAAAGTTTCAATGATTAAAGAAGACATATTTTCCGCACCTTACGAAAACAGAACAAATACAACAAATATAAACAGAACAAATATAAACAGAACAGATACAAACTCAAAACGGGAATATGCATCCGAATTTGAAAATAATGCTTCGGAAAAATATTATAATCGTGGCGACAGCCACGATTTTTATCATGGATTTAAAGAAACAGAAACGGAAGAACAGGTTTTAAAACAAACCGAACGTGAAACCGGGAATACAGGAAAAATTTTGGACGAAGGTGTTGAAGTATACACAGAAAACCATGAAACGCTCAAAAACGGTTCTGAAATAACGAAAACCGAAAAAGGAAAAAGGAAAACGGAAGAACAAACAAACAAACAAACGGAAAAAAGGAAAAAGGAAGCAAACAACAAAAAATAATAAAATTTTATTTTGAGAAAGGCTTTAATTAATCGACTTTTAAAGCGTTTTTAATCTTTTCTGCTGGTTTACATCACTTTAAAATTTTAAGGCTTTAAAAGTGTATTTTCAATGCTTTGAAAAACTGCCTTTTACGGCGTCAAAAAATCAGTGCATACTTTACACATAGACACAAAAAAAAAATACGCACTACGGCGGTTTTTACGCATCGTTTATATACGGCGGCTGCATAGAAAAGAATTTAATATATAAAGGATATAAAAAAAAGGTCGACACGGCGCGGACAAGGTTAGTTGTAAAAATGGATCACTTAAAAAAAAACAATCAAACTTTATTAAAAAAAGGCTTTTTTAAGAATTGTTTTTCAGTATGCTTTTTGTTAGGATTTAACCGCTGCATATCGTTTTTTATTTTTTCTTATCCGCTTACTGAGAAGATAAGTAAAAGATAATTACCGCCTGCCGAAAAGGTAAAATTTATTAATTAAAATTTATAATATTTTTATAGTATACACTATTTATATTAATATATTATGATATTAATATAAGAAAACTAAACACATTATAATTATTATAATATGTTTGTTTGTATGCTTTTTGTCGTGATCGGCGCGCGTTGTGGCTGCCGTGTTTGTTTTATTATATTACAAGCTTTATTACGGCTTTAAAGTATATATACATTTTCTTTTTTTTTTGTTATCAGCGGATAAGGTGAGAACTTATCATGAGAACTAAAATAGAACAAACTAATTTTATGTAATCTTAAAAAAAAAAGTAAACAAACGACCGCCGCGCGGCCGTTGTTTTTAATCAATAATCAATACAGACGGCTACCCCGTGGCTACTTATATAATAATCAAATGACAGGTCGTGGCCTAGCCGTTCGTAATCAATATAATGCTCGCACTCTTTACAAACATAGAATAGGCCTTCGTCGACGGCGGCGCGGCCAAGGTCGTATTCGTCGTACACGTCGTGTATGCAGTGATACGCACTGCTTTTATAAACTTTTTCGGCGGTTAAATAATCGTCGAGACACTCATATAATGCCGCAAACGTTTTTATTTCGTTCTCGTCGAGTTCGTCAGCGACGAGCCGCGCGTAGCGGTTTAATAAAGTTATACTTTTTTTAATATCATTCTGTACATATAATCCAGTTTCAACGTTTGCAACGACAAAATCACAAGATAAGCGGGCGGCTTCGTCGTCTGATACAGGTAAAGTAACTGTTAACTCCGCGGTCTCGTCGGCGCGGATAAGTTTTAATTCTATCATAATCTTTTTACTCCTTAATAGTTTTTTTATTTCACTTTTTTAATTACATTAATATTTTATAAAATCGGCTAACCACTCTAAAAAATCGTTTTTCCCGTCATAATTGTCTTTTGTTTCCGGATCGAAACCCCATTCCGCCGCCGTATCTCCCCAGTATGCATAACTCGTAGGGACTGTACAAACGACATACTGTTCAAATTTTTCGTAATCCCCGAAACTCCCAGCCTGCCTAAACCCGTAATCAATGCCGTCATAGTCTGCATATATGTACATTTCCCCCGGCTCCCAAAAAATATTATTAAACAATTCTTCCGCTGCTTCTTTTATGATTTTTTCCACTTCTTCCGGATTTTTTTCGTTGTGATATTTCCACCAGAAATCCCCGTCTCCGTCACCGTTATTTAGCGACCATTTTTCTATATCGTTAATAATATTTTCTCTTAAACCTGTTTCCGTTTTTAAATCGTAGTCGGGATACGCTAACTCGCATCTATTTTTTTCATGTTTTTCGTGTAAATCTATATCCCAGTAATATGTTTCGTAATATTTCAATACATAAAACACGCCTTCCGATACGTTTTCTTGTTCTAGTGTATAGCATGTGTCGCCTATTTCTAATTTTTTATTGTCAACTAATTTTTCTATTTGATTTCTATTCAAAATTTTCATAATTTTTTACTCCTGTTTATAATTGTACTCCTTAATATTTTTTTTTTATTTTTTTTATTCTTTTTTTTATTTATTGAAACGGCTTTTAAAAAGTCCTCCCAGGCAACGTCCGGATCTTCATATGTGTATAGGTCAAGCCCGAATTCTTCAAATGTTTTTGCGTATACCTCCTCCCTGATTTCGTTCCAGGAACTTGCACTCTCAACAGCCTCTATAAATTCTTCAGGCGTGACTGAGTCGTAATCCGCTGTGTTTATCCCTCTGAAAGGTACAATAAACTCATTATCTTCTTTTCTTTTTACTATTATTAATTGTTTTATCATTTTGTTTACTCCTT
>JGI24710J26742_10002378_pt1 | contig 16632 bp, 19 predicted proteins | sample BioPla2DNA2_FD_26742 | JGI IMG/M metagenome (IMG submission 26742) | reverse complement strand
TTTCAAAAGGTAATTCACAAGTTAATTCAAGGTATTCAGTATCTCCCCATTCTTCTTGTCCCTCTCTTATTTCTCCATCTACCATAGGTAAACTTAACATTNGATTCATAAAGGCTAAAGAATGAAAATTATCCATATCTTTATCAATTTCATATTCTTTATTAGATATATTATCTTTAACNAAAATTTTGTCGTCCTTATANAGTTTTGTTCTATCTTGTCCGAAATCAATTCTNCCACCTATTTCGCTACAATAGTATTGAATTGTTTCTTCCCTCTCTTCTCCCCTTGAATTTTTAATTATATATTCTACTTTTGTGCTATAATTTTTTGTATTTTTTAATGATTCTATTATTTCTTCATTACTTGGTTCTGCTGTCAATCTAAATATTATTATTACTATAATAAAAATAACAGGTATGGAAACCAAGGCTCCTATTAATATATTTCTTTTCATAAATCCTCCTAAAGCTCTTATTTATTATTACAATATTAGCTTTATAAGGATTTTATTCTTATTTTAGGATTTATCTAGATATATTTTCCATAACTTTTGAAATATTATCTATTATATCTGAGGCTATAGTATTATATTTATCTTTACTAGCTTCTTCCCCAGCTAATCCATGTACATAAGCTCCAAGCAAGGCTGATTCCATAGGCGAATGCTTTTGCCCAAGTAATGATGCTATTATACCTGTTAAACAATCTCCCATGCCTCCTGAAGCCATTTTACTATTTCCGGTTTTATTTATGTAAACAAAATTCCCATCTGTTATAACAGTTTTATAACCCTTTAATAAAACTATTATTTTATTTTCTTTTGCATATTTTTTTGCAACCTCAATCCTATTTTCTTCAACAAAACTAATTGGCTTATCAATAATTCTTGCCATTTCTCCTGGATGAGGTGTAAAGATTCCCCTATCTTTTATTATGTTCATTAATTCCTTATCTTTTGAAAAAACTTCTAAGGCTCCTGCATCAATAACATAATATTTGTTCTTGTAATTATCTATTTCCTTGATAATATTACAATAGCTTCTTTCTGTTAATCCAGGACCTATAGCTATTACATTTGAATTTTCTAGTGTTTTCTTAACTTTATCATCCTCCTTTATATTTAAAGTCATAGCCTCTACTAACTTACAACTTAATATATCTTGTACATATTTAGATGATATTACGGTAGTCAGCCCAGCTCCAGATTTAACACAAGATTCAGCAGTTATGTATGCTGCTCCAGTGTATCCTTCACTTCCAGCTATTATTGAAATTTTGCCATAGTCCCCCTTATGGCTATATATTTTTCTTTTGTTTAATATATTTTTATAATCTATACTATCAAGCATAAAAACTCCCTCAGAATTTATTTCCTTAGCTTCTTTGGGTATTCCTATGCTTAATACCTCTAGTTTTCCAATATAATCTATAGAGCTATAACTAATATATCCTTTTTTTATTACTTCAAAAGTATATGTAGTCTTTGCTTTAATAGCTGTTCCCATAACTTTTCCTGTATCTGCATTTATTCCTGAAGGAACATCAACGCTAATTATGTTTTTAAAGTTTAAATTAATAAATTCAACAACCTTAGAATAAAGATCCTTTAAATTTCTATTTAATCCAACTCCAAAAATACAATCTATAGCTACATCATATTTTAAAGGATATATATTACTAAGATCTTTTATTGTTTTTATATTAATGATTTTTGAATTTATTTTTTCTAATATCTTGAAATTCACTAAAAAATCCTTTGTATAATTGTCTTTTTCACTTATTATAGCTACTGTCACCCTTTTATTTAGCAATATTAACTTCCTTGCAATAGCTAATCCGTCACCACCATTATTACCGCTGCCACAAAAAATAATAAAATTATCATATATATCTTTTATTTTGTTTACAATTTCGCTTGCTGCATTTTCCATTAAAACAATGCTTGGAATCTCTAAATTTTCTATTGCATATTTATCTAAGCTTTTACAAGCCTTTCCTGACATTATATATTGCATTATATCGCCTCCAAAATTACAAAGGATATAGCATCTTTATTATTATGGGATATAGATATACTAATTTTATGTTCTCGTCCTATTATCTTCTTTATATTTTCATTAATCATTACAACAGGCTTTCCAAGGTCATCCCTCAGTATTTCTATATCTTTTAAAGCAAACCCTCTTATTCCTGTCCCTAAGGCTTTACTTACNGCTTCTTTACCAGCAAAATTACCAGCAATAACTTCATATCTCATATTTTTAGATTTAAACATCTTTATTTCCTTCTCTGTAAAAACCTTATTTAAGAAATTTGAATTTTTCTCTACTGCCTTTTGTATTCTATCTATTTCAATTATGTCTGTTCCTATACCTAATATCATTTAATCACCTCTAATTATATTTTACTATAATTTCAAGGATCTATTATAATTAAAACTTCTAATTAAAATCTGATACATATTTATCAACATAGCTGCCTAATATGTCAACCATATGAATTGGTGATACTAAATTATCATTTAATAAATACATTAATTTTTCTACTTTCTCTTTAATATTAGAAATTTTTCTAATTTCTTCTCTTTCAATTTTTACAAGTTTATCTTCTATAAAGTCTTGTCTCTCTGCTTCTATTCCATATGCATGTCCATTCATAAAGTCTTCTTTGATAAGCCTATAATAATATCTCATTTCTTTATTTTCTTCTTTAATAACATTTCCACTTAAGTAATTTTCAATATACATTAATTATCCCCCCATAAATTCAAACATCTTTTATTTAGCATATCTTTAAGATAACATAGATTTTATTAAAACAATGTCAAACTATGTTTTCTAGATACATAAAATATTTCTTTATTTTTTTACATTTTTTTCTCTATTGATTTTTATTATTTTAATTATTTTAATTTTATAAATTTTTTTATTTAATTTATCAATCTTTCAGAAGAAATATGGAGGACTGATTTAATTTTATATGTCCAATCTTGGCTACATTAAGAATTATATGGACACAAAATATGATTTACAATTTTAAATATATTTTGTCGAATTTTTCATTCGACAATTAAATAAAAAAGATCAGCTTACATTAATGTCTGCAAGCTGATCTTTTATTCTAATTTGCAAAATTATTTATATTTTCGGTTGACTGGGAGTCTTTTTCACTTCTTCTGCTATTAACAAATTTGAAGTCTTCACCTATAACTTCGGCAATATATTTTTTATTGCCTTCTTTGTCTTCATAACTGCCTGTTCTAAGTCTTCCGCTTAGACTTATGTAGCTACCTTTTTTCATATATTCGCAAATAACTTCTGCTTTTCTTCCCCAAAAGGTTACTGGTATTAAGTCAGATTTTCTTGTTCCATCAGCCGACTTAAAGTTTCTTTCTACTGCAATTATAAATTTAGTGAAAATTTTATCGCTACCTTCAACACTTCTTAGTTCAGGGTCTCTAATTAATTTTCCTAATAATACTATTTTATTCATTTTATACACCTCCTGACTTTCTTCTTTGATTATATCCAGTTGGTGTTTTTATATACCTAAAATCGTAAAATTAATATTTTTTTCTTCTTAAAGCTAATATTGAATTTATTTCTGCTCCTATAATTAAAATAAATGATGTTATATATAACCAGATCATTAAAGCAAATACTGCCCCAAGACTTCCATAAAGCTTTGAATAATTTGCAAAGTTATCTACATAAAATGAAAATATTAAAGATACCCCTATCCATCCTAAACTACTGAATATTGACCCCGGAATAACTTCTCTCCAGGGAATCTTTTTTGCTGGAGTATATCTATATAATAAGGCNAAAACAAAGATCATAATAACTATTACCACTATATATCTTATTAAATCCCATAACACATTAACTACTGACTCAAAAGGAAGAATCCTCATTAAATATTCTTCAATTACGTTACCAAAAACTAAGGCAGCAAGAGCTAATACAATAACCATTGAAAGGGCTAAAGTAAAAAACATAGATACCATTAGCATCTTTACAAAGGATCTTCTTTCTCGGATGTTATAAGCCTTATTTAACCCCTTAACTACACCTCTAAAGCCAGAGGATGCGGACCAAATAGTTAAAACTATAGAAACCCCTAGCAATCCAACATTATGTGTTCCTATTATCTCATCTAATGTAGTGGCTACCAGCGTTAAAACATTCGCTGGTAGAAGTGTGTCTAAGGCACTTATTATATTTAAAGAATCTAGTGGACTAAAGGCAATAAGATTCATTATAAATATTAAAAAAGGAAAAAAGGACAATATTAAGTTATAAGCTAATTGTGACGCTAAGGCAAACACATCATCATTGTTAACTTTTACTATAAAATATACTATTTTTTCAAGTAAAGTCTTTTCTCTATTATTTCCATTCATAGACATAATTTAATGAGAACCTCCATAACAGGAAACTTCCCACTAAATTCTCCTTTCTTATTATTAATACCTTAATATTATATCTCTCATATATAGTATTATTACCCACTTATCATTATATCCACTTTTTAGCATTAAATATATTCATAAAAATAAAGACTTAATCTACAAATATAAATAATTAACTATGGTATAATTTACATAAATAATATTAGAAAGGACTTGTTTCTATGATATATACACTGGAAAATGAAAAAATAAAAATTACTGCTAATACTTACGGTGGTGAACTAAATAATTTAATTACAAAGGAAGATTCTGTTGAATTCTTATGGAATGGAAATGAAGCCTTTTGGAAATACCATTCTCCTATCTTGTTTCCTATAGTTGGGAAGGTTCTAAAGGGGAAATATAGAGTAGAAGGAAAGGAATATGAACTTCCTCAACACGGTCTTGCAAGACTAAGAGAATTCAAGATGATAGAAAAAACTGATTCTAGAATTGTTTTTGAATTATTGTGGAATGAAGATACATTAAGAATATATCCTTATAAATTTTCTTTAAGGCTCTCATATGATCTTTTAGAAGAAGGAGTAAAGGTGGGATACGAAGTTAAAAACTTAGATAATAAAGATATCTACTTTTCAATAGGGGGACATCCTGCTTTTATGTGCCCTTTATTTAAAGACGAAAAATTTGAAGACTATTATTTTGAATTTAATCAAAAAGAAACTGCTGAAATCATGCTTCTTGACAAAAACACTGGATACTTAACAAAAGATAGAAAAGAGTTTCTAAAGGACCAAAATAAGATTAACCTAAGTTTTAATCTGTTCGAAAATGATGCTTTAATTTTTGATTCTTTAAAATCTAACTCCATAACTTTAAAATCAGATAAAAACAACAAATCACTAACTATGAATTTTACTAACTTCCCATATTTAGCTCTATGGACAAAAGCAACAGGAGCCCCATTTGTATGTATTGAACCTTGGTACGGACATGCAGATTACATTGATTTTAATGGGGACTTTAAAGATAAGCCAGGAATAGAAAGACTAAAAGTCAACGAAATATTTAAAGCTAGTTATAGCCTACATATAAAATAATAAGAAAATATAATAACACAAAAACAAGGCTTTTAACAATGTACAATTCACAATTAAGAAAATAATTCAGCAAAAGCTGAATTATAAAAAAGCGTTGTTGAAACATAGTATTTCAGCAACGCTTTTACTTAAGACTTCAGATTTTGCATTATGCACTTTGAATTTTGAATTGTATAAGATACTACTCTTCTAATGCCACCGCTCTTATGGGGGATCCGTCTCCACCTTTTATTTTTAACGGTGTTGCAACCAAAGTAAATATATTTGATTTTATTAAATCTAGGTTATTTAAATTTTCTATAATCAATCTTCCTCTTGATAAGATAGTATTATGTATTTCAAATTCTATACTATCAAATTTATCTATAGATATTGCATCTATACCGATTCCTCTAATACTAAATTCACAAAGCCATTTTGCTGCATCTTCAGTTAAACTGGGATAGTTATATAAATATTCTTCTTTATTCCAATACTTATACCAACCAGTCTTTAATATTACAAAGTCACAATTATTTATTGCATCTTCGTAGGGCAATAAATCCTTTATGGCTATTTTATCCAAATTAGAGACATCAATAATTAAAGATAATCCAATAAAGTTTTCCACAGCATATTCATCTATGCTCTTTCCTCTTTCTATAAAGTGGCTTGGAGCATCCATATGTGTCCCTATATGGGTACAAATATTCAGCTTCTTTTCATTATACCCATCCTTTTCAATAGTTGCCATATTGTATATTTCTGGCCTTTCATCCTTAGTATATGTGATCATATTGTCACTTATTTCATGGCTTAAATCAATTACTCTCATTATTACCCCCTTCTATTCAATCACCTGCCAATCCCTTGGCAATAAATTTATATATTTTCTTGTAAAATACCTATCATCTATTAAGAGAACCCTTCCTTGGTCATCTTCTCTTCTTATTACCCTTCCTAAGGCTTGCATAACTTTATTTATGCCTGGATAAACGTAGGCATAATCAAAGCCTTCCTCATTAAAATAATCTTTTATGATATTAGTTTCATTTGATATTTTAGGAAAACCTACACCTATAATTATACTGCCTATAAGCTTTTTACCTGGCAGGTCAATCCCCTCAGAAAACATTCCTCCTATTACACAAAAAGCACTTATATTAGCACCTTCATAGAAGTTGCTTAAAAATTCTTCTTTTTCAGCTTCTGTTAAAGATTCTCCCTGAATTATTGTTCCTTCTTCTCCATATAATTCTATATATCTTGAATAAACCTTTTTTAAATATTCGTATGAAGGAAGAAAAATCATATAATTTCCTACTTCCTCTTCAATAAATCTTTTTATTATTTCACATAGCTTATCTATATTTTTATCTCTATATCTATATCTCATATTTAAAGGATTTTTATATACCTTTAAATTTTCTTTATCAAAGGGCGAAGGCAGGCGCATTCTATAGCTATTAATATCTCCACCTAATAAATTTATATAATAACTTAAAGGGGTTAGTGTAGCTGAAAAAATTATGCTTGAATAACTTTTTCTTATTACCTCCCCTAAATTCTTTGATGGATTTATGCAGAATAACTTTATTTTTATATCACTTTTTTCTTCTTCAACTAGGGTAACATAATTATCATCATATAACTCAGAAATAGAAATAAAACCTCTTATATCAAAATATAAATCCTTAATTTCCTCATATCCTTCTGTATTTTGGGCAGTAATTAAGTACTCATCACATTCTTTTAAAAATTTATTTAACAGCTTATATAATTCCTTATATTCTTCTTTTTTGTAGAAACTTTTTATTTCTTTTTCCTGAAGCTCTCTCCTTAATCCTATAAAGAAAGAATTAATGTCTTTTAAAACCTTATATAATTTTCTAGCCCTTCCCTTAACTATTTTACTTCCATCTAAGACTTTCTTTTTATAAAGCTCAGAACTAAACATTTCCCTGGCTCTATTAATAAGATTATGTGCCTCATCAACAAGTAATATATTGCTGTTAATATCTTCTTCAAAAAACCTTTTTAGCCTTGCTTTAGGATCAAAGGCATAGTTATAATCACATATTATTAAATCACACCATAAACTTAAATCTAAAGATAATTCAAAAGGACATACCTTATACTTCTCAGCATAATTTTCTATATTACTTCTTGAAAAATTATTTTCTTCTTTTAACAAGGAATATATGACTTCGTTTATTTTATCGTAATAGTTAAGAGCATATTCACAATACTCTGGATTACATTTTGTTTTTTCTTTAAAACATATCTTTTCCTTGGCAGTTAAAGTTATATTCCTGCATATAAGGCCCTTTTCTTTTAAAAGCTCAACAGTATCTTCCGCAACAGTTCTTGTTATAGTCTTTGCTGTAAGATACATTATTCTACTTCCCTTGCCTTCTCCTAGGGACTTAACTGCTGGAAACATGGTGGATATTGTCTTTCCTATCCCTGTAGGGGCTTGAGCAAAGAGCATGCTCTTTTCCTTTATTGCATTATAACAGGTAACTGCTAACTTCTTTTGTCCCTTCCTATAGGTTTCAAAGGGGAATTTAAGCTTTTTAATTGACTTATCCCGTTCATACTTTAACTCTAAACTTAGATTAATCATTTTTTTATATTCATTTAAAATATTATAAACAAACTCTTCTAATTCCTTAATTTGAAATTTTTTGTCGAAACTTTTTACTTCCTCAGTTTCTATTTGAAAATAACTTAACTTTATATATATTTCATTTAGTTTATTTTGAAGGGCATAAATATAAGCATAAAACTTTCCTTGAGCCCAGTGTAGATCATTATAATCTTCATCTATATAAATTAAATCCCTAAAGGTAGATTTAATTTCCTCTATATAAACTCTGTCATCATCTATTATTATCCCATCTGCCCTGCCTTCAATAATTAAACTTATATCATCTATAATAAATTCTTCTTCCAACTTAACTTCTTTATTATANTTTNCATAAATATCCTCATTTAGTTTTTGAAGCTTTTGATGGGCAAGGGTTCCCTCCATAGCCCTGTTTTTCCCCTGGTACCTATCATCTATACTTCCTTCCTTTAAGACATATTCAATTATCCCTCTGACAGATTCTTTAACAAGTGCTTTTTTATTCATAATATAATCTTCCAATCTTTAAATATAACTATATTATAATCCAATAAGACTATAATTCAAAAGGCTCATTAGCTGGCAATTATAAGTATATAAAAATAAATTAAGCTATATTATAAAACAAAAGGACTAAATCCTNCTATTTTTATATATAGCTTAATTTATTTGTTAAAATGAAACTTAAGTTTTTCTTATTGAGTTTATACTTTGAGAAAGATTGTTAATACTAATGGTCAGACTTTCTAGTTTCCCTTCAATTCTAATTAATAAATATAAAGAAATTGCTATCGGGAAACCTAAGTTTGATATTAGTTGAACTATTTCTTCCATCCTTTAAATCACCCCATTATTCATATATGCAGCGACTATGAATTTTTAGGCTTGTTTAAGTTTATTCTAAATAAAATTCCTTAATAATTTTTTGTGCTAACTTTTTAATAGCACTTGCTTGAGCTATTAATGACATAACTACTAAAAATGTATTTATGCTGTTTTTATCTTTATCATTAAGATTTAATTCAGAAATTACATTATTAATGCTTTCTTCTGTTATAGAAGAGTTTTCTAATAATTTTTTAAAACTTTCACTTTGAGTTTCTGAGAANATANTATAAGCCTTTTCCCATGATATTATATCGTCTTCTCTATTATTAATATCGTTAAAGGCCATAGTAAAAACCTTTTTAATTTCTTCTGTAGTTAGTACTGGTCTCATATAACTTAAAAGAACTAATTGTACAAGGTGTAATTTTGTATATCCTCTTTTTTTGCCATCCTCAGGCTTACTTATAACTTCACTTTTTATATAATTTTGAACTATATTATTGGTATATTTATCATCCGGAAATTTATCATTTAAAAAATCTATTACCTGGGACAAAAAAAGATCATATTTAGGTAGTTCTTCATAACCAATAATAGTATTATTAGACATCTCCTTTGCTAATTCATCTATATAATCAGCATTAATCATTTTTGCCATTTTATCCACCTCTATAATTTTATGATATATAACATTATATAGTATCCATAAACTTATTACAAGTTATCATATCCTTATTTTATTATCTTATAAAATAAAAATTCTAATATTTTGAAGTTTTCATTGTTATTGTAGAATTTTTAATAATTCAGTAACACATTATTATTCTTTACATTTTTTGTTTATTTTATCATATATTTTTTAATCTTATTCTAACTTGCAAATATCCTTTTCTTTATAGACTTGAGGACAAGCCATTCTACATTTTTTTTGATTTTCGGGATTTTTTGATTAAATACTCTTGACTTTTCTAATTTATGGGAGTATATTGTAATTATGGTTTTATGTTGCATGATTTTTTTGTAAAAATAAATTTTTTTACTATTAATATTGACTTTTAATTACAGTTTTGTTAATATGAACATGCAAGATGTCGAAACTTGTTTGAAGGAGGAATTTATTATGAAATCAACTGGAGTAGTTAGAAGAGTAGACGAATTAGGAAGAATCGTTATTCCTATAGAATTAAGAAGAACATTAGATATAGCTGAAAAGGATGCTTTAGAAATCTATGTAGATGGAGAGCAAATAATCTTAAAGAAATACGAACCAGCTTGTATCTTCTGTGGTGATGCTAGAGATGTTATTAACTATAAAGGTAAAAATATCTGCAAAAACTGCATGAACGAACTTAAGAAGTAATTTTAAAATATAAAATAGCTGTTACATAACTATAGTTGTGTAACAGCTATTTTAGTTTAAATTTTTGTCGAATATTTATATACTTCTTTTTTAGAAATATTTCTTTCCTTTGCAACTAGCTTTATAGCCTCTTTTTTACTTATTCCACTATCAATTTTTTTCAACAAATGTTCTTCTATGCTTAAATCCTTCCATAAAGCTTCTTTTTCGGCCCTTATTTCTTCATCGGTTTTACCTTCAACAACTAAAACAAATTCTCCTCTGGGCCTATTTTCATTGAAATAACCTATAGCAGAATTAAGATCCCCTCTAAATATTTCTTCATGAAGCTTTGTTAATTCTCTACATATGGATATTTTTCTGATTCCCAGCTTTTCTTTTAAATACTCTAATGTACTTAATAGTCTATGGGGAGCCTCATATATTATTAAAGTTTCTCTATAATTTTTAATTTCTTCAATTACTAAATTTCTATCTTTATTTTCCCTAGGTAAAAACCCTCTAAATACAAACTTAGTTGTATCTAAACCTGAATATACTAATGCTGTAGTTATAGCTGTTGCTCCTGGCAGAACCTCAAAAGCTATATCTTCCTCTATGCATTTTGACACTATAACACTTCCAGGATCTGATATTCCAGGAGTACCAGCATCTGTTATTAAAGCAATATTAACTCCTTCTTTTAATTTATTTATTATTTCTTCACTTTTACTTTGCTCATTATGTTGATGATAACTAAATAAAGGCTTTTTAATATTAAAATGGTTTAAAAGTTTAAGACTTTGCCTTGTATCTTCAGCTGCAATCATATCTGCATTTTCTAATACNTCTAATGCTCTTAATGTTATATCCTTTAAATTCCCTATTGGTGTAGGTACTAAATATAACTTGCCAATTTCCATAGGTTAACCCTCCCTTCCATAAATTTTATTTATTTCTTTTGTATAACTTCCATCTTCATTATGGACATATAGAGGATCTTCCCATTTCAAGTAAGCTCCCCCATCTCTCTGCCCTTCTACTAAAACTATATTTGGAGCTTTATTAGCCTTGGGATGGATCATTTGTATTCTCTTTGGCTCTATTTTATGCTTTCTCATTAGCTGGAATATATCTATTAATCTTTCAGGCCTGTGTACCATATACATTCGTCCATTATCCTTAAGGAGCTTTCTGCCGGCTATTATAACATCTTCTAAATTACATAAGATTTCATGCCTAGCTATAGCTAATTTATCTTCTGAATTTAATATTCCTGCATTGTTTAGCTTATATGGAGGATTAACAGTTAAAACATCAAATCTTCCTAATGTGCTTAGAAAATTTAAGTCCTTTAAATCCCCCTGGTAAAACTTTATTAGATCCTCAACTTCATTATATCTGCTGCTTCTATTTGCCATTTCAGCCATATCCTCTTGGATTTCTACTCCAACAATTTCTTTAGCCTTATATTTACCATATATCAAAAATGGAACTATTCCTGTTCCTGAACATAAATCTATCACCCTATGGCTTCTTTTCACCCTAGCAAAATTTGATAAAAGTACTGCATCTACTCCAAACCTAAAGCCAGACTTTTTTTGTATTAAATACAGATTTTCTAACTGCAAATCATCTATAGATTCATTTTCAAATAATTTAACATCATTATTCATATGTATACCTCAACTATTTTTTATTTATATTCTTATCTAAATTCAATAAAATATCATTTATATCGTATTTATATTATATAATATCATAAAAATAACTCCGCCTAAAATAGACGGAGTTATAAACTCACTATAAATTAACTTCTAATTAAGTACTCTTCTAGCAGTATAGAAAGACGTTACTGGAGAAACTTTTACTGATTCTCCTGGATAAGGAGCATGAATATATTGTCCATTTCCAACGTATATTCCCACATGGTCTAAACCATAAGTAAATACTAAATCTCCAGGCTGTAATTCATTATATGATACTTCTTGGCCCACACCTACTTGAGAATATGTTGTCCTGCTTATTTCTACCCCTGCAGCATTTCTGAATACATAACTTGTGAATCCNGAACAGTCAAATGCTGATGGACCAGTTGCTCCATAAACATACNGAGTTCCTAAAAATTGATATGCGTAATCAACAATAGAGCTTGAAGATCCAGAATAAGTCTGTCCTCTATTAGCACTAACTCTTGCAGCCTCTTCTTGCGCTTGCAATTCTTCAATTTTTAAAGTTGCAAAATAAATTGCATCCTCAGCTTCTTGTATAACTATAGGACTCTTCAGTTGATAATCTTTAATATTAGTTAATTGGCTAGCAGCACTTTGAAGTTCAGATATTGAACTTGAGGAATCTACTAATTCAACTTGATAGGAAATAAGCTCTCTTTCTGCTACAGAAAGAAATTCCTCATCAAATATTGCCCTTTCTGCTTCAACTTGGGCAATTAATTCTTCTTGCTCTTTCTTCTTATCTTCAAATTCTTCTAGTATTTTATTAGTTTCTTCATTTATTTTTGTAATTTCATCAGCTTTAACTTGTAATGAAGCTATCTTTGCATCAAGGTTTTCCTTTTTTTCCTTTAAATCATTAACAATTTCCTTGTCAATATTTATAAGTTTTGCTGCAGAATCTAACTTTGTAATAAGATCACCGAAACTTTCTGCACTAAAAATAAGAGCTAAGTAATTAACTTGCCCACCTGACTTATAAAGCTCTCTAAGCCTATTTCCAAGGATCTCTTCCTTTTCAGAAATTTCAACCTTTGCAGTTTCTATTTCCTTATTAGTATTTTTAATTTCTTCTTTTATATTATCCATTTGCCTGTTGTTTTCTTCAATTTTATCTGCTAGAGGCATTATTTGTTCATTTAACTTGAATACCTCACCTTGTATTTCTTCTATTTTACTATTTAATTCTTCGTATTTTCTTTGATTTTCAATAATCTCCTGATTAGGAGTAGCAAAAACCGGCTGAATTAATCCCATTGTTATAGCTCCTGCCATAACAATTGACAAAATCTTCTTATTCATAAGTTTGGTCCTAAGACCATCCCCCTCTCCTTACCTAAGATATTACCATTATAACACTTATGGAAACCTTGGACAATGGTAATTTTTAATAAATTNGATATTTAGGTCGTGTAAATGTATACTATACATATTCGAGGTTGGAAAATATTNAAAAAACTTCCTTAAGCCTTTTTTGCTTTTCCCCTATAATATATGCTATAGAAAATGNAAAAAAGAACTAAATAAATACTATTTTAAAAATTTATATATTTCTATTGCTTTTTGAAATAGCTCTTTGAATTATTGATTGAATTAGTATTAATGTAATAAATAATATTATGACATAATTAGATTGAAATATGCCAAAATAATCAATTATCCCTATTAATATACCTAACATACCTAATATTAAATTCGATAAACCATTTATTCTTATATATTTATCTGTATCCTTATAAATATTACTTTCCTCAAAAGATTTCCGTATTTTCTTACTTCTTAAATATATTAAGCCTATTACTATAAAACCTATACTTGATAATAATATGACTACAGTTGTTCCTTTCATCTTTTCCTCCATAAGTTTAATTATATATATACTAAGCTAACTTTATTAAATATTCAATATAATTATTATGTTTCCTTCTTTGAACAATTAATTTCTTATTTAACATTGACATATACGATTTTTAAAGATATAATATTAACGTACTACGGGGTGTGGCGCAGATGGGAGCGCGCGTGGTTTGGGACCATGAGGTCGCAGGTTCAATCCCTGTCACCCCGACCATAATAAAAATCTTCTCAATTAGAGAAGATTTTTTTGTTTTATAATCTTTACACATTTTACAACCTTTACACATTAGTTAAAATCTATATACTCTTCTGCTTCTTTAAATTTCTCTTCAATACCAATATAATCACATATATAAATTATAATTGGGATAGTTACAATATAAATAGCCATAATAATTCTTACCAAAAACTTTCCCCCTAAAAGTACTTATAATTATTATAATTAAATAAATGATTTTTTGTTATAATTTTAAGATATTATTTTATAGAAATTTTNATTTTTTATCAATATACAAAAGTGGAGGTTTTAATATGCAAAAAATAAAGGGAGTAATTTTTGATTTAGATGGAACTTTAGTTGATTCTATGGGTATCTGGGCTAAAATTGATGAAGAATACTTAAAGGAATATAACTATGAAGTACCTTTAAATTTACAAGAAGAAATTACTCATTTAACTCTTACAGAAACAGCTCTTTATTTTAAAGATAGATTTAATATAAAGGATGATCCTGATTCAATAATAAAAAAGTGGCATTCTATGGCTCATTATCATTATTCAAATACAATTAAACTTAAAGAAGGGGTAGTTGAGTACTTGAACCTTCTTCGCTCTAATAAAATAAAAATTGCTCTAGCTACTAGCAACTCTGTTCCTTTATTAGAAGCAACATTAAAAAACAATAATATATATAATTACTTTGATTCCATATCAACTACTGACGAAGTAAAAAAATCAAAGAGCAATCCAGATATATATTTATTGTCAGCTAAAAAATTAAACTTAAATCCAGAAGAATGTTTAGTTTTCGAAGATATAGTACAAGCTGTTAAGGGAGCAAAGTCTGCCGACATGACAGTTTATGCTGTTTATGATGAGGCCTCTAGGGATCAAAGAAAAGAACTTGAGAGGCTAGCAGATAAATATATTATGAGCTACAAGGAACTTATTAAATAAAAAAACAGTTTCCCATACATAACACTGTAAATTACTTTGTTTATGTATGGGAAACTTTTAATTTAATTTTATGCTCTTGTTACACCGTATTTCTTCTCTAATTCCATTACAGTGTCAATATATTTCTTTTCTTGCGCTTGTTGTAGTAAGTTGCTTACTATTTGATCCTTAACATCCTCAAATTTCATTTCTTGAGCTTCATTCTTTTCTTCAACCTTAATTAGGTGATATCCAAATTGAGTTTTTACAGGCTCACTTACTACGTTTAAATCAGAATTAAAAGCTACATCTTCAAATTCCTTAACCATCATTCCCTTTCCAAAACTTCCTAAATTTCCGCCTTGTTCTTTTGATGGACAACTTGAATATTTTGCAGCTGCATCTTCGAAAGTTATTTCATTACTTTCTATTTCTGACTTTATACTCTTTGCAAGCTCTTCTGAATCAACTAAAATATGTTTAGCTGAAACTGTAGGTTGTTGAACAAATTGAGCTTTATTTTCATTGTAATAATTTAAAGCATCTTCTTCTGTAACAGTAACATCTAACAATATTTTATTTAATGTTAGTTGAGTTAATATATCATATTCTGCTTGCCTTACATTTTCCTTATATTCTTCAGTTGAATCAATTTTTAATTCTTTTCCAAGATTATTTATTAATTCAAAAGAAATTATTTGTTCTAATAATTGTCTTTTAGCATCCTCTGTTTGAAAATATGCTCTTTTATCTGCTGGGTATCTGTTGATCATAACTTGAATATCTGATTCTTTAATTTGTCTTCCTGCTACGTTAGCTAATATTTTATCTTGCATTAAATTTCTCCTTTTATTTATAATTTTAATAACATAACTAATTATATCAAAGTTTCCAGTAAAATATACACTTATTATTTCATTTTATATATATTTGATAAAAAGTTTATATTCTGATAATATTTTATTTACCTAATTACATAATAAATTATAAAAGGAGGATATACTTATGAACATTGGAGATATAGCACCTGATTTTGAATTACCGGGATCAGACGGAAAAAACCATAAATTAAGCGATTATAAAGGAAAGAAGGTTATATTATACTTTTATCCAAAAGATAACACACCTGGCTGTACAACTGAAGCTTGTGACTTTAGGGATAACTTTAAAGCAATAGGTGATCTAAATACAATAATTCTTGGAATAAGCAAAGATAATTTAAATTCACATAATAAATTTATTGAAAAATTTAATTTACCCTTTGTACTTCTAAGTGATGAAGAACAGGTAGTTTGTAAACTATATGATGTTATAAAAGAAAAAAATATGTTTGGTAAAAAAGTTATGGGAATTGAGAGAAGCACCTTCTTAATAGACGAAAATGGACTTCTAATAAAGGAATATAGAAAAGTAAAAGTAAAGGGTCATGTGGAAGCCATAATTGAAGAAATAAAAACAAAATAAAAAAAGCACTAACTTTTGTTAGTGCTTTTCTTTTGGTGCCTCGAACCGGAATCGAACCAGTGACACGAGGATTTTCAGTCCTCTGCTCTACCGACTGAGCTATCGAGGCATATAACCTGGCGACGTTCTACTCT
>JGI24710J26742_10002377_pt1 | contig 16633 bp, 18 predicted proteins | sample BioPla2DNA2_FD_26742 | JGI IMG/M metagenome (IMG submission 26742) | reverse complement strand
ACTTTGTAGCTCCTATAAGCCAGTTTGCCTCATAACACAGGCATGACGCTAATGCGGAACCTATTGCTGTCAAATAAAAACCAATATCTGTACCCTTATAATTCATCTTGTAAATAGGAATATTACCATTACAAGCGGTAAAATGTGCAATTTCTTCACATTCATATGTATGGAGCAGATGAGTATGTATCTCTTTTGAAAAGATAATCAAGCATATATCAACAATATGCTTTTGCTCTCCGTAAAAATCCCTCAGGCTAATTATTGGTTCTGTTTCAATATCATAACAATCTATAATCATAACGTTTCTCCTACAACTTCAAATCTTCAGTTGCTTTCAATCTCTCCGTAAGACTGAAAGTTTCAAGTTTATTACCAAATTGGGATTTGTTATACAAACTCTCTTTTTAAAAGACCATATTGAAAATCATCGCCCCATGTACCATCTTTACGTTTTATATGTTCTCGTAAAACAGCTTCTCGCTTCATCCCTATCTTTTCCATAACTTTACTTGAACCAATATTCTCACTATCACAACCAGCAATGATTTTTCTATAATTAACATCATTGAACAAAAATCGTATAACAGCTTTGGCAGCTTCTGTTATATAACCTTTTCCCCAATATCCATATCCTAGTACATAAGCAATTCCTGCTATCTCTAAATAATCATCTGAATAGCAAACACTAATTGAGCCTACTATCTTATTGTCTAATTCTATAATCCAATTATAATCAGACATTTCGTTTTTGCTTGCCATATACCCAACATAGGCTTTTGTATCTTCTACATTTTTATGTGCATACCAACTCGTATATTTGGCAACACGTTCATCACTTGTCCATGTAGCAAAAATCTCTTCTGCATCACTCATCTGAAACTTTCGTAACAATAATTTATCTGTTTTAATATCTACTGAACCTTTATGTTCTAACATTTAAACACCTCCACAAATTCAAATTTCACAGTCGTTATCTTTTAATAACCATATTACATCTTCCCCATGATTCATCCTTAAAACGAAACGCATTCTCTGTTAATGTTCTTTCTTTAAAACCTACTTTTTCGTAACATTTTTTTGCACCGGGATTTTGTGGAAAAACATTCAATTGCACGGCATCTGCTTTAGCTATTTCAAAGGCATATTTAACAGCCAGTTTTATCATTTCGCATCCATATCCCTTATTCCTTATAGTATTGTCAACCACTACAAATTTGAGCATACCTTCATTTGTATTCAAATTGACAGAGAAACAGAGGAAACCAATTACCTTTCCCTCATCAGTGGTAGCAACAAATGGACTATCTCCACACCGTTCTTCCGCATCCTGTAGCAAATCATAAAACCCTTTTTTCTCTATCGGATAAGGAATTAAATTGGCACACCATAAAGCATGTGAACGTTCTTCTGTTATCCATTGGGATATTGTATTAAAATCTTTATTTTGATATGGTCTTATTCTCATTGTTCTTCACCTCATCCAACTTCCGATATGTTTATCTGTTCATTTATTTAAACTATATATCAAAGTTATTATACCATCACCATATTCCTTTTTCTACCTCTATAAAGTACCTATGATTGCACCTATCACTTTTCTTAGCAAATCTTCATTTTCAAAACTCTTAGCAAAACGACCTTTTCTCTTAGCAAAATCAAAAAAGCTTGCTAAGAAAATTAGCAAGCTCTTTTCTCTGAAATTCATTTTTTACATCGACATCATTTCCATATATAAAAGTTTTACGCGGCTTTTCAAAATACTGAAAACCGCGTAAAATGGCCGTTCCCCCGGGGAATCGAACCCCGATCTGACCCTTAGGAGGGGCCTGTTCTATCCGTTGAACTAGGGAAACATATTCTATTTTGTGTTACTGAAACTGACACCTTATCTATCACCTTTTTGTCGAGGTTATAGAATCTTACCCCTTAGGAGGCGAACGCTCTTTCTTGCTGAGCTACAGGCACTTAAACACAACATACTTATTCTACTCTTAACTTCTTTCTAAGTCAATATCTTGTTAATATTTTTTTATCTGTTTTTTATAGTATATTAGCAACTATTAAAAGGACAATCTTCCTTGCATCCAAATATTCCCTTTAAATCTTCTTCCCGGTAGTGGTTCACCAACAATATCCTTCTGGTTAATACATAAGCGAAAAACAATATCATTGCAAAGCAAATCCATATCGTAGATTTTCTCTTTAGTATATGAATTAGTAATTATTTTACTATCTAATATCATTGCTATAATACTATAATTATCTGATTCAGATCCAAAAGGAATAAAGCAGGTATCTACTATAGAGTAAATATCTTCTTTCTTTGATCTTCTTGATACCATAGCATAGGTATCAATATCATCTATTGTCAAGCTGTCAATAGCATCTTGATTTCCCTTTTTTGCCTCTGCAATTAGTTGGTTTCTATTAGCTTTTTCCGCTTTAATATTCCTAACTTGAATTTCATCCTTTTCTATAGGAAGGATTACTTTTCCCTCTAGAGCTAGTGCAGCCAAAGTAATAGGAACATTTAGATCCATCTTAGGCTTATGGTTTTTCTTTTCCAAATAATCTGCGACATTTTGAAGATAGAATATTAATGATACTCCTAATCTATAATCATCACACATACCTGTATAGGATTCTGTATCTACTCTTTTATTAATGGAAACCTCTTCTCTGGCATTTGTCCCTGTTCCAACCAAATATGGAAAATAGTTATCCATATGAAAGACATCATCTTGATCATATTCTCCGCGAATAGCTATACCAAAATTAGGCCCAAATTTCATGGACATCTCTGTAAAGCTTGTTTGATGGCTAATTTGAACTGTTTTTCTATTAGAAGCCTTCTCTATAANTAACTTAATAAGCTTATTTAAGTCTGTTCTATTGTTAATATCGCTAAATCCTACTGCTCTTAAATAACTATGCATATACTCACCTGCTTTTCTAAAAATTTGTCTATATTATTCTCTTAGATTATTGTTTTATATGTTTCACTTTTATANATTACGCTATTACCCTTCTTTTCATGTGATAATATTTATATCATACTTTATTATAATCTGCAAGAAAGATTCTATGGCAAAAGCAGTTATGAGAAAAACAAAAAACTTAGTCCATTATAGTGTCAGTTATAAAGAGTGTCAACTCCTTTGTTAAATCTTTTTCAACCCAGTCAGTAGGTTTGTTTCCATCTGCATCCTTTATTATTCTGATTACAGGTCTTGTGGGACATTTATGGTTCTGTCTTAATACTATACCCAATTCGTTTTGGTTGGTTATAACTAATGTACCTATAGGATATGCAGCAACAGATGCCACAAAGGCTTTTACCACCTCATAATCAAATTTTACTCCTGCTTGACTTACTATAAGGTCTATGGCATCATGTACCTTNATTTTAGGCATAAGATTACCATACACCCTACTATCAAATTCATCGCATACAGCCGCAATCCTACTTCCAATTCTTATTTTTTCATCCTTTAAGCGGAAGGGGTAGCCCGAACCATCAAGTCGCTCATGATGCCCTATTATGATATCCCTAGAGGTAGATGATAACCATTCCATCTTCTCTATAGCTGAGTATCCATATATGATATGTTTCTTTATTTCTTTTTGGTCTTTTTCACTACATTCCTCCATAATAAGATTACTATAATCCATTGGTAAGAATGTAAACCCTATATCATGTATAAGACACCCTACAGCAATTTCTCTAACCTTCCTTTTAGACAACTTTAGCTTTAATGCTAAAATAACCGAAAGAGCACAAACATTTAATGAATGCGAGTAAGTCACTTCACTTTTATTTCTAATACTAGCTATATTATAAACAACCTCTGGATCCTTCATTATATCTACAATAATTTCATCTGCAATTGCAGTAATTTCTTCTAGCTCACTTTCATTATGATATATATGTTTTGATAGAATTTTCCTGACAGTGTCCTGACAGTGGTCCTTTAACTGAATCTCAAGACTGTCTGTAAGACTAACACCTTCTGCTAGTTCATCCTCCACATATATATACTCAATATCTAACTCTTTTAGGCGATTTACATATTCTTTTTTTACAATTGTTCCCGCAGTCATCAGTACTGAATTATGATAATTTATTATATCCTTTGCCAATAACTCATGACCCTTTATAGAGTCAACTGAAATAATTCTCATCTTACTTCCCCTCAAACCTAATTACTTCTTAAAATAATTAAGCAAAAAATCAATTCCTATTCCATAAATGTATTATATTTCTTAGCTTGTTCTAAAGCTTCCCTCTCCTCATTAGATAATTCTAGAAAAGACTCTCCCTTTATTATTTCTTTTAAATAAGTATAACAACCCTCTCTGCTACTATGTACAGAATTTAAAAGAATTCCATCGTTGTTTTTATCTAGGAGTGCAAGGACAAAACTTAGTTTTCCTCCCATCTCCATGAAAGCATCGTACTTTACTACAGCAATCTTTTGCATAGCCACTAATAAATTCTCATTTATTAATTCTAATTCCTTATGTATTTTTTTACTATCCTGCCTAAGATTGTTAATTTCTGTAAGTGTATCGAATATTTTGTCCTCAAGACTAAGACTGCTCGAGCCTTTCATAAATTTTTTGTATCTTTTGGTTAATTTTCCTTGTTTTACCATAAGTATAATAGTAACTACGGATAATGCTAATGATAATCCAACAAGACCAAATATTATATATGTAGTATTTTGTTCTACCAATTTTACTAGGTTCATTTCTTTACTCCCTTATATTATTTTCTTCTAAAGCTTATTAAATAAATCTATTATTCGCTCTAAATCATCATTTGAATAATATTCTATCTCAATACTTCCCTTGTTTTTTTTCTTTCTATGTATAGAAACCTTTGTGCCAACTATATTTCTTAGCTTGTCTTCCAAGTCTTTATATATAAATGCAAACTCATCTACAGTAGCTATTTCTTTTTCTGCTTTACCCTTGAGTAATTGTTTAACCAGCTTTTCTGTGTCTCTTACACTAAGTTTCTCATCAAAAATTTTACATGCAGTATCATATTGTATATTTGGATCCTCTAATGGAAGTAGAGCCCTTGCATGTCCACTAGATATCAAATCATCTATGAGCATCTGCTGGACTTTTTCATTAAGTTTTAATAACCTCATAGAATTTGTAATAGTAACTCTGCTTTTTGACACTCTCTCTGCTAACTCATCCTGCTTAAGATTATATTCCTTGATTAGCCTCTGGTATGCATGAGCTTCTTCAATTGGATTAAGGTCCTCTCTTTGTATGTTCTCTATTAATGCAATTTCAAGGACTTCTTGAGGTGAGTAATCCTTAATTATAACAGGTACCTTCTTCAATCCTGCAAGCCTTGATGCCCTCCATCTTCTTTCACCAGCTATTATCTCATAATACTTGTCCTTTTTTTGTACAATTAAAGGCTGAATCACACCAAATTGCTTAATAGACTCGGCCAATTCATGCAAAGCGTCCTCATTAAAACTTTTTCTTGGCTGGGATTTATTCGGCTCTATTTCACGGATTGGTAATAATGTTTCACGTGAAACATTATCATCTCCAAGACCCTTTGTGTCAGAAATCCGCTCCGGTATCATAATATCTAGTCCTTTTCCTAATCCTCTTTTAGCAGTAGCCATTATATCCTCCCTTGTGTTTATTGGTCGTTTATTGAAATGTTTTATACACTATAAAACAGATATAAGTAGTTAATTATTTTATATTATGCCAATTGTTCTAATATGTCTTAGACTTTTTTATTGAATTATACATTATATACACTTCTATTGTTTTCTTTACTATAATTGTTACCTATACTTTATCTCAGGTATCGTATTCTTCTCATAAATTTCAGCTTCATCATTTTCAATGACTTCGCTGGCTAATTGCCTATATCCTTCAGCTCCTGCTGATTTAGAATCATATATATTTATAGGTAGTCCATGGCTAGGAGCTTCAGCTAGACGAACATTTCTCGGAATAATTGTTTTGTATATGTTTTGTTTTAAATTCTCCTTAACATTTTCAACAACTTGTAGTGAAAGGTTTGTACGAGCATCATACATGGTAAATACAACTCCTTCCATCTCCAAGTCTGGATTTAATCTTTTCTTAACCAAATTAATAGTATGCATTAACTGTGTTAATCCCTCTAAAGCATAAAATTCACATTGTATAGGTACTAGAACAGTATTTGCTGTGGTCATTGCATTTACTGTGAGAGTACTTAGTGAGGGTGGACAGTCTATAATTATATAATCGTAATTATCCTTTATTTTTTCTACATGCTTTTTTAATATGTACTCTCTATCCTGAATTCCTATTAACTCTATCTCTGCTCCAGCTAGATTAACATTAGAAGGTAATATATCTAAATTATCAATATCACTTTTTATTAAACAGTCCTGTAATGAACACTCGCCAATCATCATCTGATATATAGTGTTTTCTAATTCATTCTTGTTGATTCCTAGCCCACTTGTTGTATTTCCCTGTGGATCTATATCAATCGCAAGAACCTTCCTATTTCTTTCAGCAAGACAAGCTGATAGATTAATAGCTGTTGTTGTCTTTCCAACTCCGCCTTTTTGATTAGCAATTGCAATAATTCTTGACATATCAATACCTTCCTTCTTCTATACCCTCTTAAATTCTTTTATCTTTATGGATTCAATTTCAATTATATCATTATTGATAATAGATATCTACTTATAAATACGTTTTATATTGAACTTTAATTATATCTAAAATAACTATTCATAAATATAGTGAAATAAAAGGATGAACATTTCTACTACATAAAAAATGAAATGTTTCACGTGAAACATTTCATTCATTGTTATCTAAAATATATCAACTATATTATGTTTTATTGCATAAACTGCAGCTTGTGTACGGTCAGAAACATTAATTTTCTTAAATATGTTTGAAACATGGTTTTTAACTGTTTTCTCACTAATACTTAGAGTATAAGCAATTTCTTTGTTAAATAAGCCTTCTGCTAATAGCTTTAATACCTCAATTTCTCTTCTAGTTAGAGCTTCTTCGAATTTTCTGNAGTTTAAGCTTCTATCATCTAGTCTCCTTTTTAATATAGGAGTTAACTCTGGTTGAATAAATGTATNACCATCGTTTATATCTACTATTGCTTTTTTCAACACACTAGAATCTGAATCTTTTAATACATATCCCTCTATACCAATTTCTACTGCCCTAATAAGATATTCTACCTCATTATGAATTGTTAGAATCAATATTTTAATCCTTGATTTTTTTTCCCTAAGGTATTGCAGAACTTGTAATCCATTCATTTCTGGCATGTTAATATCCAGAAGTAAAACATCAACATTTCTCTCTTTAAGTTTACTAATACACTCCTTGCCATTGCTAGCTTCAGCATTTACCTTGATATCACCATCTAATTCTAGTATCTGCTTAATACCTTCTCTTACCATTGAATGATCATCTACNATCATAACATTAATAGGCTTACTCATCACTCTTCCCCTTTACTTTTAAAAATTGGTACGGTAATAGTAACAATTGTTCCTTTATTTATGGTAGAATCTAACTTCATAGTTCCCGATAGTAAATATACTCTTTCTTTCATTATTGATAATCCATAACCAGAGTAGTCTTTTTGAGCATTATCCCCTATACAATCTAGATCAAAACCCTTTCCATCATCAATTACCGTTACACTAACTTGATTTTTCTTAAAATATATCTTTATATCTATATTTTTTGATTCTGCATGCTTAATTGCATTATTACAAGCTTCCTGTATCAAACGAAATAAAGAAAGTTTTATTACTGGTAATATATCATCTATCTCATCATTATGACTAATTCTAACCTTAATATCGTGATTCATCATAAGCTGATTTGCATATCTTTCAACTGTCAATAAAAGTCCCAAATCTTCAAGTGACATTGGCTTTAAATTGTATATAATTTCTCTTAATTCATTAATAACTGCTTTAAGCGTATTTGTCATCGAACCTAGTTCTAGTTTGGTCCTAACAGGATCCATATCAACTAGTCGTAAGCATAACTGTATCTTGTGTATTAGACTTGTCAAATTTTGTACTGTTGAATCATGAAGATCTCTTGCTATTCTCTGCCTATCTCTTTCCTGTAAATCTAATATATTTATTCCCGTATTAAGTATTGGTGATTCCTGGTCCCATAGTACATTTTTTATTTCTCTTAGATGTAATACTATGGTTTCTAAATCTTTTTGCTCATTTAGAGCTTTTTCAATTTTATCTTTTAATTCTTCTGATTCCTTAACATATCCATCTATATTATAATCCTTACTATTAGGTGAAAACATATTATTATTCTTTTCTTTTTTTTTGCTTAGACCTAGAATTAATGCTTNAATTTCAGATAAATCACTCATATATTCTTTTTTTTGTCCAATAGTGAAACTTAACTTATCCTCGTATTCCTCTATCAGATTAAGTATAAACTTTTTTAAAATATCTGAGTCACTTACTTTTTCACTATACATTATTGCTTCTTCCCTTCAAACAATATAACAAATAATTTGAAATATCTTATCATATCGTCTATTTATCCTACCATGATGTGAAAACAATATCAAACAATAAAGCATTAATATATCTACTATATATCTCTATAATATAGCATTTTTTGATATTTTTAAAGCATTATTTTGAATTTTCTCCAGTTACTTTTGTTTTTTGACATAAGTTTGCATGTTCTTTATTATATTTCATTCTTATATTACTATCTAATATATTTATTTTTTCATTATTGGCTATATCTGTTACTAATAAAAAGCCTATATTTTCAAACATTCCTTTTAGACCTACAGGAGAATCTACAAATATATCACTACAATTCATAATCTTTGCTTTTTCAACTAACATACGAATTAACATATCTCCATATAATTTCTTCCTATATGCCTTTCTTACCCCAATCCATTTTAAATAAGCACAATCATCATAGATTACTAGGCTTCCAGTACCTATAGGCTTATCACTATTAATACCTTCATATGCCAGTGCGTGATATACTTGATTACTTTTTGCTTCTGCAGAGATTTCATTTATAAAATTATCTCCATTTGAAAAAACTTCTAGTATAATTTCATTTACTTGATCTATACCGTCTGAATAGGATATTATCTTTCCAAAAACCACAACTACTCTCCTTTCAATCTTTTTATAATTAGGCAATTGCGAAACTCACGAAATCTTTGCCAAATTGTGCAAGTTTAATAAGGACCACTAGCAGGTACTCTGAGACCGTCGGTACTTAGCTGCTGTACTTTGGCAGCTTATGTATCGTTACGAGGCGAAGGTAGCGAAAGCGTGCCTGCCGTGTTTATTAAACTTGCACTAGATCATAAATTAAATAACGTTTCGCAATTACCTGTTTTTATAATGGCTCTTTTGAAGGTTTCCCCGCTGTTCTAGGATACTTCCTTGCAGTAGACTTAGTTTTTTTGATATATATTAGTGAACGCCCTATATCTGTATTAGGAAGATCAAATTCTAGGGTTTTTATTGTGGACCCTCCTAATAGTTCTATGGCATTCTTAGCATCTGCTAGCTCTTCTTTTATATTTCCAGACTTATATGATATAAATCCACCACCTATTTTTATAAATGGTATACAATATTCAGATAGGACTGAAAGTTTTGCAACTGCCCTAGAAGTGCATATATCAAAGGATTCACGAAAAGATGCCTTTCTCCCATAATCTTCTGCTCTTCCATGAATTGCCTGAATATTATTCAGTTGCAAGTTTTGAATTACTTCATCTAAAAAGCGAATTCGTTTACTTAAAGAATCCATTAATACCATCCTAGTATTTGGAAATGCTATCTTAATTGGAATACCTNGTAATCCTGCTCCTGTCCCAATATCAATAATCTTTTCCTTATCTGGACGAAATATATTTACAATGGATAAGCTATCAAGAAAATGCTTCTGTACTACATCAGAAAAATCAGTTATTGCTGTTAGGTTCATTACCTTATTCCATTCTATTAAAAGCTTATAGTAATCAATAAACTGATTAATCTGATGATTATCAAGCTCAATATCNAGACTCTCAAGGCCTTGTCTAAACTTTATAATTCCTTTTTCCTTATCATAATCCATGATAATTTTCCCCTTTTNTTACTGGTTGATATTATTTGCATATTTTCTTGAATTATGTTGCATCAAATACACCATTAAAACTGATATATCGGCTGGAGACACTCCTGATATCCTTGACGCTTGACCTATGGAAACTGGTCTATACTTTTCAAGTTTCTGTCTTGCTTCTATTCTTAAGCTTAGGACTTTGCTATAATCAAAGTCCTCTGGTATTCGTTTGTTTTCAAGCTTTTTATGCTGTATGACTTGTCTTTCTTGTCTTAGTATATAACCTTCATATTTTATATTTATATTTATCTGCTCTATAACATCATCTGGCAAATATTCCCTATTAGAATCAATAGGCTCTAGCATCTGGTAATTTAATTCTGGCCTTCTTATAAGATCTGCTAAGGTTGTAGCTGTATTAAGAGGAGTGCTATTAAGGCTAGTTAAAAGNNTTTGAACCTCTTTATTTGCACCTATTACAGTACTTTCTAACCTCTTCTTCTCTTCTTCAATAGCCTTTTCTTTTTTTACTAGAGCTTTGTAACGGTTTTCATCTATTAAACCAACTCGATAACCTATTTTTGTTAATCTAAGATCCGCATTATCCTGCCTTAAAAGTAGACGATACTCTGCTCGAGAGGTCATCATACGATATGGTTCAATAGTTTCCTTTGTTATTAAATCATCTATTAAAACTCCAATATAAGCTTGTGAACGATCTATAACTAAAGGCTCCTTTTTTAGTAATTTCATTGCTGCATTAATTCCAGCTATAAGCCCCTGTGCTGCAGCCTCCTCATATCCTGAGCTTCCGTTAAATTGTCCCGCACTAAATAAGCCCTCAATATTCTTAAATTCAAGTGTTGGCTTTAATTGTGATGGGTTTATGCAATCATACTCTATAGCATAAGCATTTCTAACAATATTGGAATTTTCAAGACCAGGAACAGACCTATACATCCTAACCTGAACATCTTCAGGTAAAGAAGTTGATAAACCTGAAATATACATCTCGTTTGTATAGTTTCCCTCTGGCTCTATAAACACCTGGTGCCTTTCCTTATCAGGAAATTTAACTATCTTATCTTCTATTGAAGGACAATATCTAGCCCCAGTCCCTTTAATATTTCCACTATATAATGGAGATCTATCAATATTATCTCGAACAATCTCATGAGTCTTAGGTGTTGTATAAGTCAACCAGCATGAAACCTGGTCTTTTTTTATATCCTCAGGCTTATTGGTAAAGGAAAAGGGAACAATTTTTTCATCTCCCTTCTGCTCCTCCATCTTAGTAAAATCAATAGTTCTTTTATCTATTCTTGCTGGTGTACCTGTTTTAAATCTAAACATTTCTACACCTAATTTTTTTAAAGAGTCTGTTAGATATACTGCTGACTGTAAACCATCAGGGCCTGTTTCAGATACTGTCTCTCCGTAGATACACCTTGCATTAAGATAGGTTCCCGAGCATATTATTGCCGCCTTACATGGATAAATAGCTCCAGAATAGGTTTTGACACCTTTAATTATATTATTCTCTATAATAAGTTCAGTTATTTCAGCCTGCTTTAAGGTTAAGTTAGGTGTATTTTCAAGCACCTGTCTCATTCTAGCGCTATAATCTTTTTTATCTGCCTGTGCCCTCAATGAATGTACAGCAGGCCCCTTAGATAGGTTAAGCATTCTTGACTGTATATATGTCTTATCAATATTCTTACCCATTTCCCCACCTAAGGCATCTATCTCTCTAACCAAATGTCCCTTTGACGTTCCACCAATATTAGGATTACAGGGCATTAATGCTATACTGTCCATTGCGATAGTAAAAATTATTGTTTTTAAAGAAAGTCTAGCACATGCCAATGCTGCCTCACATCCTGCATGACCTGCTCCTATTANCGCCACGTCATACTCTTCATATATATGTGACATAATAATCCATACCCTTTCTATTTTATAAACTATTAAATTATATCACTTTATTTCCCCATACAAAACTCACTAAATATCATATTAATTAAATCTTCTTCTACGTTTTCACCAATAATTCTACCAAGTGCCTCATAGGCCGTCATAAGGTCTATAGAATAGAAATCCTCCGGCATGCAATTTTTAATACTTAACTTTACCATATTCAANGCCTCTAATGTAGCCCTAAATGCTTCAATATGTCTTTCATTGGTAATAAATATATCATCATTAAATGAAATATCCCCTTTAAAGAACATATCCTTAATTAAATACTCTAGTTCATCTATACCCTTATGCTGGGCAAAAGAAGTAACAATAACTGGATGAGATGATTTGTTCCTAATATCCTTTTCTGAAATTATAGTCTTAAGATCACTCTTATTTAAAAGTAAAATTGCTTTTTTTTCCTTAATTAATGAAAATATAGTCTGGTCATTTTCATCAAGTGGTGTAGAAGAATCAAGGACATATATTATTAAATCTGCTTCATTAGCCATCTTTACTGCTTTTTCCACACCAATTCTTTCTACAATATCCTCTGTACAACGAATTCCAGCAGTGTCAACAATATTTAAGGTTAATTCGTTTAACTGTACCGTTTCCTCAAGCGTATCTCTAGTAGTTCCTGCAATATCAGTTACAATTGCTCGATCTTCCTTTACTAATAAATTTAAAAGAGTTGATTTTCCAGCATTTGGCTTGCCCAATATAACCGTTCTTATTCCTTCCCTTATTAGCTTACCTTNTTTAGAACTTGATATTAATTTTTCTATCCTATTACAATACTTATCTATACTTAAATCTAGGTCATTAGAAAATCCATCCAAACTTATATGTTCTGGGTCATCAAGTCCTGCTTCTATATAAGCTATGTCTCGTAAAATAGATTTTCTTAAAGAATTAATAATTTCAAACTCTCTTCCCTTTAGCTGACTTAATGAATTCTTAAGGGCTATATCATTCTTNGCATTTATTATATCACATACTGCTTCANCCTGTGAAAGATCTATTCTACCATTTAGAAAAGCTCTTTTAGTAAATTCACCAGGCTCAGCAAGACGAATTCCTTGTTTTATTATTAAATCTAATATTTTCATGGTGACAACAACTCCACCATGACAATTAATCTCAACTACATCTTCTCTGGTATAGGTTGAAGGGGCTCTCATAATTGCAACCATAACTTCATCAATTACTTCTTCTTCATCTACTATAAATCCATAATGTATGGTATGGGATTTCTCTTTTGATAGTATTTTATCTTTATTTTTTGATTTATATATTTTATCTATTGTGTTAAAAGCATCATCACCACTTATTCTAATAATGCTAATTCCACCACCAATTCCTGTAGCTATTGCAGCAATTGTATCAGTATTCATGAGACTCCTCCTNTCACTATCTAGAAAACTACGGCTAATAAAGGGATGCCCTAAAGTAAAGCCTACTTTTAAGACACCCCTTCTAAATTATTAAATCATTACTCTATGCATTCTTAGTTGATTCTTTCTTTTCTTTGCTTTCTCTATATTCCTTGTAATCTTTTTTGTAATCCCTGCTATAATTATTGGAATAATTTTTACCATATCTATTTGACCTATTATCACGATAGGATTTTTTATAGTTTATTACAACCTTCCTATATGGCTCTTCACCCTCTGAGTATGTTTCAACATATTTATCGTTTTGTAATGCTGAATGTATAATCCTTCTTTCATAAGGATTCATAGGCTCTAATATCACTGGTTTTCTTAATCTTTTTACTTTATATGCAATGTTTTTAGCTAAATTTTCTAAAGTTTCCTTACGTCTGGCCCTATAGTTTTCTGTATCCAACTTAACCTTTATATAATTTTCTGAATTTTTATTTATAACAAGGCTTACAAGATATTGTAGTGAATCAAGTGTTTGTCCTCTTTTACCAATTAGAACTCCCATTTCCTCACCCTTTATGTCAATATCTATCATGTTGTTCACTTCATCAAATATAGTAATTGCTTCAGCATCAATTTCCATTGCTTTAAATATCTTTTGTAAAAATTGNTTTGCGGTATTTTCTATACTCATCTTANTTCTGACTTTAATTCTTGCTGGTTTACTGAACATTCCTAAAAATCCGGAGGTTTCCTTCTCAATAACTTCATATTCTAGATTATCTGCAGTAGTACCCATTTCTAACATAGCGCTAGTCAATGCTTCATCTACAGTTTTCGCTGAAAACTCTTTCCATTCCATTATTTATCCCCCTTTTCTTTGTTTTTATTTTTCATTATGTTAGCTATCTCAGATATACTTGAAGGAGTATAAGAACTATTACCATCACTATCATCAGCACTATTATTAGCTATATTAGATTCTACGCTGCTATCTGTTTTACTTTCAATAGATTTTGTCTGCTTTCTTGCTAAATCACTAATAGATGTACCACTTGTAGATATAGATTTACTATATTTCTTCTTAGCCCTTTCTTGACTTTTTTCAACTAACTCATCAATATCCATCTTATCTAAACGCTTATTAACAAAGAACTGCTGAATTATTGAGAATAAACTATTAGCAATCCAGTATAAACCTACACCAATTGGAAGCATTAAACAGAAAAATCCTGACATGATTGGCATTACAACATTCATCGAAGACATAGGATTTGGTTCACCATCTTTGGTTTTAGTTTTTACTGCCATCATTTTATTTTGTACAAAGTTAAGTCCCATTGATATTAATGGAATTAAGATTGATACCGATCTCCAATTAGGAGTATTGGTTATACTTAAGCCAAAAAAATTATTAACTTTTCCAATGTTTTTTATAGCATTTATACCTTCCTGAGATATACCTGAATTTAATAATTTATCCCATTGAGAACTACCAAATACACCTAAGGATTTAATTATATCATCTATGGTATTTAATTGAAGATTCTCAAAATTAGCAACTATATCAGATAATACTCCAGTACCTGAAGCTTCAATTGATTTTGCAACAACAATATATTCATCTCTTACAAGGTTAACAAAATCAGGTATATTATTAATAACCCTATATAAGGCAAACATTATTGGTAAGGTGATTAGTAGGGGTAAACATCCAGACGTGGGACTAGCACCATATTTTTGATAAACTGCTTGAGTCTCCATCTGTTGCTTTTGCATGGATTCCTGGTCTTTTTTTCCCTTATATTTTGCCTGTATCTTTTGTATTTCTGGAGTTATTCTTGATTGTAGTCTCGAAAATCTTTGTTGTTTAATAGTTAAAGGAAACATTAATGTCTTAACAATAAAAGTAAAAACAAATATAGAAAGTGCAATATTTTTCACTCCAAATAAATGAAAAAATTCATAAATACCATTCATTATTAAACCTAAAACACTTGCAATAGGTTTTAATATTCCAGATAACAGTATAGCTTCCAAAATAAATCCTCCTTATGCTGTAGATAACATAAAATTTAGGTTGGCAACCCCAACCTTTTATCTCAGCTTTTTTTTGGGCACCGGATCATATCCGCCCTTATGAAAAGAATGACATCTTAAAATTCTTCTAGTAGCCAAGTACAATCCCTTTATAAAACCATATGTTTCAAGGGCTTCAATTGCATAAGATGAGCAAGTTGGGATGTAAATACAACTAGATGTTTTTTTNAGAGGTGATATATATTTCTGATAAAGACTTATTATAAATATTAGAATTTTTTTNAACACTTCTATACCTTCTCTAAATCCTATTATTAGGAGATGTTTGCTTTACCAAAATACCATGTAACTTTAAAAGGTGTAATAAAGAACTTTCAATTTCAAAATAACTCTTTCCCTTGGCACCTATTCTTGCGACAACTACTATGTCTAATCCTTCAATAANTCTGCACTCATTCAAACGATAACTTTCTCTTATGAGACGGGTAATTTTATGCCTTATTACACTATTTCCTACTTTTTTACTAACTGATATTCCTATCCTATTTTCATTTGTTCTATTTCTTTTCACATACATTACTAAATTCTTATTTGCATATGATTTACCGGTATTATATATGTTTCTAAAGTCTACATTTTTTTTTACTGATTCTGTTTTCTTCATTATTAAAATTCCATCTTTATCTTGTCCATTTTCTTTGTTATAGAAGAAAAGGTCACAAGATTGCGACCTAATTTAAATTTAAGCTGAAAGCTTCTTTCTCCCTTTTGCTCTTCTTGCAGCAAGTACTTTTCTGCCCCCTGCTGTACTCATTCTAGCTCTAAACCCGTGTACTCTTGATCTTTTTCTCTTTTTGGGTTGAAATGTCATCTTCATTACTACGCACCTCCTTTAACAATACCGGAGCTCTATAATTATCGAGCTTTAATTTTTTCTTCAATTTTGGAATATCACGTCTATTATATTCCCATTCATCTTTCTCGTCAAGTGGTTATTTTCTTGAGTTTCCGTACTTTTATCCACAATCCCTTTTTTTGCTGGGATTATTGTAAACAACTTTCAGAAAATGCCCAAAATATAAGGAAATCCTCTCTGT
>JGI24710J26742_10002371_pt1 | contig 16658 bp, 14 predicted proteins | sample BioPla2DNA2_FD_26742 | JGI IMG/M metagenome (IMG submission 26742) | reverse complement strand
CAGGTTGAGGGAGGTCATTAACTATGAAAAGAGTCATCACGCTGATATTTTCGCTATTTATTCTCATAGGTGCAGCTGCCTGTTCTCCCAATGAACGATCTCCCGAGACCTCGTCGAAGACGGGGGACAAGGAAACGATATCCGGCCAGACGGATAGTACAAGCACAGAAGATTTTCAGGCCGGGATTCCCGAGGAATACCGCTTAAAAATCAATGCTCCCGCTGATTGGGGCGAACCTCTGCCGACGTCGGAATACAACATTGATTTTCCCTTATTCGGCATTAACGATGTTATGGATCCGCAGCAGCCAAGTGACCAAGAACCGGTCATCTTGCCTAAAGTCGGAGAGCTTTTTACCGTCGAAGAGTTGGAAGCGTATTTTGGCATGAACATTAAAGTGGGTGATGTTCATCCCATAGAGAACTCTGATGGTGCACGATATCTTCTGTATGAGGCGGAGATAAAGGGTTTTTGTGACGGAGAGGTTAACATCTGGATCTATGACTGGGGTGATCAGATGTCTGCGTTATCTACGATGAACATAGTCTTATCTGACCCGCGCGAAATAGAAGGTTTGGGAAAACGCGCTTTAATCTCCAAAGAAAATGTCTACATACTCGTAAAAGACGGCATTGTATTGACCGTATCCGTAGAGTTTGTACCGCCGGATAGCGGCGGATGGATGGAACCGGCGGATGAAGAGCTGATTCTGGATTTTGCGCACCTAGCCTATGATAGGGTTATAGAAAAATTTGAATAGTGTGTTGCCAAAATTGCGCCGGTATCAAAAGCATGCCACTAAACAGTTTTATTAACTGTATTAGCCGCTTTGTTTTTATCTAGTTTAGAATCAGCTGTTGGTGCAACTTCACCAGCGGCTGATTTTTATTTATGGAGATTTCTAACACGTGCGTTATCTGCTGAATGCAGCATCTTTTGATAAGTCGAGATAAAACAGCTACACTATGGATGTGAAAAGAATCGTATCTTATTTTAGTTTGTTTCGTTTTGAACACTCCTTAGACAGATCGTTTCTTTGAGCAACGTGAGAAAATTCGCATTCTCTTTTTTGTTTCTGAAATGCGTAGAGTGTTTCAAGAGCTTCGATATAAGGAGGCCTAGATGTCCATTACTGATCTTGAGACGCATCATTTTTTTCATCTCCGAGGAGATGAGATGATCGCTCCTTTTTTTGCATTGCATCGTTACCCATGGATGATGTTGCCATCGATCGGCGAATTTATACGTCAGCAAGGACCATTGCTTTCAGATGATCATTATGAGCTTCGCGGATCGGATGTTTGGGTCGCGCGTTCAGCGAAAATTTGGGATTATGTCACAATTGATGGACCTGTGATTATCGGTGAGGGGACGGAGATCCGTCCGGGCGCTTTTATTCGCGGCAATGTCTACGTCGGTCCGAACTCTGTGGTCGGCAATTCGACAGAGCTTAAGAATTCTATTTTTGTAGAGCACGTAGAAGCGCCGCATTACAATTACATTGGCGACAGCATTCTGGCGTCACACGCACATATGGGCGCTGGTTCTATAACGTCCAACTTGCGAGCTGATCGAGAAAATATCGTTATTCATTACGAAGGACACAATATAGAGACAGGCCTTCGGAAGATGGGTGCGATCCTAGCTGAACACGTTGAGGTGGGGTGTAATGCCGTTCTCAATCCCGGTGTTATGTTGTGCGAGCACGCTATGGTCTATCCTGTGTCGTGTGTTCGTGTTTCTATGCCGGCCTATACCATCCATAAAAATCAAGGGCAGATCGTTCGGCGCACAGAACGTCTTTAATATATGGTCGGATAGAATCACTATACGGTCAATACATTTAAAACGTTCAGAGTAAACTAAAAAACGAGAGGCTATTTTATGTGCAGCTTCTCGTCTTTTATTTGAAGTATCGTTTGGTCTATTTATGACTTCGACCTGATGTGGCAGGGTTAGTTTTACAAGTTTCGTTCATTGAGCAATTCGCGGATTTTATCCGTAGAATCGAGTAGGGTAGACAGCGACGCGTTATGATTTAAAGCGTCAATGATCAGCGCCAGAAAACGCGACATATTGACATCGTAGTACCAAGGCGTTGCGAGCAATTCTGGTGAACGATAAATCAAATTTGTACAGAAAACGGCGTCAATTGTGCCTTCTTCGTAGGCTGTATTAAAAGACTCGAGACCATTTGCAAAAAGGCCGAATGTCGCTCCGCAAAGGATACGACGAGCGCCATTTTTCTTCAGCGTCCTTGCAATATCCAACATGGATTCTCCAGAGGAAATGATGTCATCGATGAGGATGGCATCACGGCCATCTACCGATCCGCCCAAAAATTCGTGTGCGATGATCGGATTCCGACCATCTCGTACAACGGTGTAATCCCGTCTCTTATAAAAAGTACCCAAAGGAACACCGAGTACCGATGCGTAGAACATGGTGCGTGAATGATGTCATCGATGAGGATGGCATCACGGCCATCTACCGATCCGCCCAAAAATTCGTGTGCGATGATCGGATTCCGACCATCTCGTACGACGGTGTAATCCCGTCTCTTATAAAAAGTACCCAAAGGAACACCGAGTACCGATGCGTAGAACATGGTGCGTGAGATCGCGCCTTCATCAGGGCTGATGACCATCGTCTTGTCGTGTTCAAAACACAGATCGGGAATCGATTCAATCATTTTGCCCAGAATCTGGTACGACGTCGGAACGTTTTCAAAGCCAACCGTTGGTGCAGCATTCGATACGCGGTCGTCATGCACGTCAAACGTGATGACGTTGCTGACGCCAAGTTCATCAAGCTCTTCAAGCATGTGAGCGCAGTCGAGCGATTCTCGCGAGTTGCGGCGATGCTGACGACTCTCATAAAGATAAGGCATGATGACATTGATGCGACGCGCTTTGCCTGAACAAGCAAGAATTACGCGTTTGAGGTCTTGATAATGATCGTCCGGGCTCATATAGTTCGTTTTGCCCCGCATCGTATAGGAGATGGAGTGGTTCGTCACGTCACAGATTATATAGAGATCGTGGCCGCGCACTGTGCGTTCTACGACGGCTTTTCCTTCACCGGAGGAAAAACGAAGTGTGCTGACCGGAACGTGGTAGTCTTCACGGATGAAACCCGGTACGGCATCAGTTTGCTGATTTTCATCGAGATAAGATTGGCGGCGCGTAAGTAAGCTTTCATTGATTTCTTGCGAAAGGGTTACTGCGCCTTTTAGAGCGATAAGACCGATCGGCGCCAAAGGTAACATGGGGTTGTCGCCGTATTGGTTATAGGTAAAATAGTTGCTGTCGTTTTGATAAGTTGAGGTTTCTGAAGAATATCGATTCATGAGATGCTCCTCTTTATTATTGTTGAAGATCTGAAAACGAAATCTGACGATGATCAAGACTTCTGCGCGCACCGACACGGGTTGTGTGACGTTTCACAAGCGTTGCGATACGCTTCGCAGGTGCTAAGAGACGTGAGAGCGAGGCATCATGGTTCAACGCCGTGATAAGCAGTGCAAGATCGTCTGCCATGGGGATGCTCGTATACCAGGGTGATGATAGAAGCTCCGGCGATCGATAGGTCATGTCCGTCGTAAAGACGCGTTCAACGACACCATTTTCCCAAGCCTGACGCATCGCCGCGATACCTTCTGTAAATTGAGCGAATGAAGCAGCGCATATAATTCTACGAGCACCGCGCGCTTTAAGAGCAGTGGCACACGCGATGAATTCGTTGCCGCTATCCAAGAGGTCGGATACGATCAAGATATCTTTTCCTTCAGGAGAGTCGCCGAGATAAGTGCGCGTACTGGAGCGAACCGTTTTACCTCCGATCAATTTGAAGTCGTGCCTTAAATAAAAGATGCCCAAAGGAAGTTTCATAGAAGACGCATAAAAGATGCTTCGACTGATACTCGATTCATCAGGACTGACAATCATCATGTGGTCGCGATCAATGACAAGATCTTGAATCTTATCCAATAGGGTACGAATTGTCTGGTATGACGTAGGGAAAGATTCAAAATTGTAACGCGGAACTGCGTTGGCGACGCGAGCATCACGAGCATCGAACGTTATGAAGTTGTCAATGCCTAACTCAAAGAGCTGACGCAACATCATGGCACAGTCGAGAGATTCCCGTCCTTTGCGATGGTAGCGGCGTCCTTCGTAGAGATAAGGCATGATCACGTTAATGCGCGTCGCAGAATCGCGTGCGCTCAGTACAATGCGTGCCAAATCCTGAAAATGCTCGTCAGGAGCAATGGAAACTTCCTTTCCGTAGCGACGATACGTGGCGCCACAATTTAGAACATCCGTCAATATATAAAGATCGTGACCGCGTACAGAGTCAAGCAGAACGGCCTTGCCTTCACCGGAACTGAAACGTGAAAGGTCACACCGTTTGCGGTATTCTTTGCGCACGTAGCCGGGAACAAATTCTAAATCAGGCTGTTCTTTCAGCATGGCGTGCCGGCGAAGACTGAGCTGATGATTGACTCGTTCGGCGAATGCCGGCTCCATCTGTTCAGTGATAAGAGCGATGGGTCCATACGACTCAAGCGGAGGTTCGTCTCCAAATAAATTTTTAACTGACTGATCCGCAGGAAAAGCGAGATGATCCATATGTTCCTCCCGTCAATTCGATTATAACAGGAAAAAAGGATTGTGACACGTTCTTCGACAATTTGACTGCTAAAGGTAGTCTAAGGGGGAAAGTAAAGATATTCATGCACTTATCTCTATGTACTATGACCTTATGAACACACATCAAGAACAAGATAATGAGTGCCCAAGTTTCCGTATTCACTTTGTGCGGTACGGCATATGGATATTTGCGTTAATGACGTCACTGTCTTTCTTATTAACGCGATTTTATCTTGAAGGTTCGGTTTTACAGAGACCTGAGGGTGTGTATCGGATTAGGGGTGTTGTTATAGATCCCGGAGCGCCGGTTTTGGAATCGGAGTTGCAAATTCTAGGGGCGTCAACGAATCATATAAATTACTTTCTGTCGAACAATAAGAAGCTCACTTCGGCTAGAAGTCAATCCGATTACTGCTCTATTTTTTCGCGAGGAAAATTTCATAAAATTCGATTAGAGGACGGTTCTTTTGTGATGCTTTATATGAAATTGCCTGCTCGACGTGGTGATGTCGTGAAAGGATATGCAGAGCTTCGCCTCGCATCCTCTTTGCGTAATCCGGGAACGGCTTCGCAAAAATTATGGCTCTGGTCATGCGGCGCTTCGCATTCGGGTATTTTAAGATCGGGAAGCGTTAAACGGCAGGATCAATGGTTTCATAAGGTTGCGCGCTTTCCTGATAAGGTTCGGTCTTTAGTTTACCGACAGTGCGAGCATCTCTTTGAAGACTTAGAGGGCGCAGTAACAGCATCTTTGACAATGGGAGATACACAGCTGTTATCGGATGAAGAAAAATACCTTTTTCGCGCATCCGGTATTGCTCATCTTACCAGCGTTTCCGGATCACACCTCTATTTCTTTCTACTTCCTGTTCGACGCTTCGCACGGCATACTGTACGAAATGCGAAGCGTGAGCGTCTCATTATTCTAGGTGCGATTTGGATACCCGGTCTTCTTGCCGGGTGGGGAACGGGTATCGCTCGGGCAACGATTATGCAGGCGCTTTTGTGGATTGATCCTTATGCTCGACGACGGCGCGATCATGCTAACACACTAGGCTTTGTCGGTTCTTTTTTGCTTATTCTTGACCCGTTTTCGGTCTGGAGTCGAGGGTTTTGGATGAGCCTTACGATAAGCGGCATGATATTGATGACAAGATCGGTAACGAGTCTCGAAAGCAGCCTCGAACCTGAGAATTACGTGCTATTTAACACATGGCACAGTTTGGATTCAGGCAAGGCGCGATTTGACGATCACTTTATATTTTCTAAATCATTGGCGGTGTGTGACTGGAATAAGAGAGTAGAAAAAATTATTGAGTCTTTGAAGATGGCGTTTATCGCTGTGTTATCAGCGCTTCCCTATCAGGCGATGTCTACTCCGGGATTGTATCTTGGTGCGCCATTTGTAAATGTGATTGCTATCGTATTTGCTGCGTGGATAACGATTACAGGATATGTCTCCATACTTTTGCTTTGTGTGTGCGCGCCTTTTCCTGCGCTTTTTGCGACAATGTCTTTTTGCTGTAAATGGGTGACAGCTCCGGCGGCACGCTGCCTATTTCTTATTGCATCATTCGGTGCACGAGCACATGCACTATATCTTCCTGCAAGATCGATGTTATGGGTTGTGGCGATCGCCCTTCTATTAGCTGCTTTACTTCGATTGGTTCGTATGCGTACATCATTACGCCTGTCACCAAGAAGTGACAGGCGTAATCGAACCGTCACAGTGGTGTTACTTATTTCGTCATTCTTTCTTTTCATGTGTTATGGCGTCGTGAAATGGAAACAGCATGTTTGGCGTGTTCTATTTGTTGATGTCGGTCAGGGTGATGCGACACTTTTGGTTTCTCCTCAAGGGCACGCTTTTTTAATTGATGGCGGTGATGCGGGCTCGGGCTTCTATACATTGATTCCCGCCATGAGGTATCTAGGTGTGCGCGTCATTGACGTCGCTTTAGTAACGCACGGACATCAAGACCATGCGGCGGGTGTAATGGAACTTCTGCGTGTTGATATGGTTCGCCACTTGGTAATCGGTGAGAGATGTCCTTCTTTCGCAAACGAGAAGCTTATGTCTAGTTCCGGAAAAGTACATTCAGTAGAACCCGACATCAGCGGAGATCTTTTAGAACTTGCAAAAGAGCGCGGTGTCCCGGTAACAACGGTATGTGAAGGAGATCGTTTTAAGTTCGATGACGCTTTATGCCACGTGGTTTCAGCATCGAGCACGTCTTATGATCTCAACGATGCTTCACTCGTTTTAAAGGTTCAGATCGATGGGATTAACTTGCTTTTCACAGGCGACATCACACAAAAGAGGGAGCGTATCCTAATGAAAGAAGGTGCCGATGTTCAATGCCAACTCTTACACGTTCCCCATCACGGTTCGGGAACGTCTTGTACTTCAGCATTTATTAATGCAACGGAGGCAAAGGCAGCTGTCATATCCTCCGGCGAACGGAATCGGTTTGGACACCCGCATCAAGACACGCTTCTGCGTCTTGATGAAGCAGGACTTTCTGTTTTCAGAACGGATCTGCAGGGCGCAATATTCTTGATCATCAAAGAAAGAACAGGTACGATAACATCATGGCTTGGAGATTAGGACAGTCTCAAGATTCTTGAATTCGCTAAATAAAAAGAGGGTGTAACATGGCGACTGAAATCCGAAAAATGGTGAATTGGAAAGATCTTTCGGACGATTTGCGCCGGGGAATCGATCGTCCTGCCTATATCCTTGCCGGAGAAGAGACATTCCTTATCCGTCAAGCGCGAAAAAAAATCGAAGATACTTTGGTGCCTGTTAATCTTCAAACTTTGGCCAAGATCACGTTTCAGGGTGATGGAAAACCGTCGTCCATTGATGTAAAACGGTTGGTTTCCGAGATCGCGACACCACCCTTTTTTGCGCCGGCCAAGGTCATTACCGTAGAGTATTCAGGATTTTTCGAGTCTTCGTCTTCTTCTTCGGGTTTAACCTATGATCAGCAGGAAGCGTTGACCCATATTCCTGAGCGTTGTCACGTTGTTTTCATTGAAGATACGATACGCCAGTCTAATAAGTTATTAAAGACCATGCAGGCAAACGGCGCCTTGACTGCCACCATTGACAAACAATCACCGCGCGAGCTCTTGCGTTGGATGTCGTTGCTTTGTACACATCGCGGCATGCGCATAACACGCGATGCGGCAGAATCGTTGATGCTTCGTTGTGAATACTCGATGAACGATATCGCCAACGAGCTCGAAACCGTATTCCTTTTTCACCGTCATACAGGCCAAAATGTTATCACGTTGAAAGACATTGACTTGATATGCCGTGAGGACACAACAGGGAAAATATTTGATCTTACGGATGCGATCGCTGATGGCAAGATGGATCGAGCGCTTCAGATGTTGGATGCCATGCTTTCGCGCCGAGAGGCCCCCCTTTACATTCAGACGATGTTGGCGCGCCAAACGCGCGATCTTTTGGTGGCAAAATCATGTACTAACGCGGCGGATTTGATAAATAGCGGTCTTACGAAGAGTTCCTTTTTTGCCAACAAGCTAATGCGGCAGTCAAAGCGCTTCACGCAAAGCAAGCTGGAACGGATGATGGAAGACTGTTTTCGCGCGGATGTTGCGATAAAGACCGGTCGTCTTGACGATAAGGACGCCGTTTCGATGCTCGTTATACGTGCGTGCAGTGCAGCATCCGGCACGTCCTGATAGTCTATTGGAGGATTGCGTGAAGGACAAAAAGAAAAAACATTTACATAAAAAACCGATTCACTCGTTGACGATGAGGGAACTTCCATCAGGAGATCAGCCGTATGAGAAAGCTGAGCGTGCCGGTATTGCGACGTTGTCGGATGCTGAATTGTTATCGGTGATTTTAACTTCCGGTCACAGGGGCGAAACGGCACTACAGACAGCTCAAAAAGCCCTTGTTATGACTGGAGGCGTTGCTGGCATTTTCAGCGCGAGCGCAAAGGAATTGCAGTCTATTCCCGGAATTGGACGAGTGAAGTCGCTGCGCATATTGGCAGCAGCGGAACTGGGTCAAAGAGCGGTCGCCGCACGCCAAGTACTGTCGCTTCCATCAGCGTCAACAGCTGATCGTGTATTAGCGATTGTTGAACCTAAGATGCGCTATCTTGCGCGCGAGGAATTTCACATTATTCTCCTAGATGCGCAAAAACGTGTTTTATGTACCGTCTGCATCTCAAAGGGCGGTCTGACCGGAACCGTCATTCAACCGCGCGATATTTTTAGAGAAGCGGTGAAACATAATGCTGCCGCGATGATTCTCGCGCACAATCACCCAAGTGGTGACGCTTCACCGTCCGCTGTTGATATTGAATCAACGGAGCGCTTTATGAAAATAGGCCGTATGATGGGGATACCTGTACTCGATCACATTATCGTCGGCGCCGAATCATCGATCAGTATGAAGCGGCAAGGTTATATGTAAATACGCGTCGATGAAGTGTATGTGATAAACTGTNTTCGTTTAGANNCGAGACAGGAAGGTNGAGATGAAGCGTCGCGGACCACGCATCATGGTGATTGTTTTGTTGGCGGCAGCGCTGTTGACGGCGCTGATTCTAACGACGCTGCCCGGAACTACGCGCACACGTGTTGGAGATTTTTTCGGTTCTATTTTTGATCCTGTTGTGTCAACGGTTCGAAAAGCATTTGCGTCGATCGGCGATTTTTTTACTACCTACAGCGACAATCGAACACTTCGAGCTGAATTGGAAACCCTTGAAAAGGAGAATGCCGAACTCCGTTTTGAGATAGAGAAATACACTCACGACGCTGAAGTTTACGAGGCGTTTAAGGATGCGCTGAACCTGAGAACGCTTTATGACGGTGTAGAGGTTCAAGGCGCCGCCGTTTTAAACGGCGAAATCGGCCCTTTCTTTGATCTTATGCGCATTAATGTTGGACGGGCGCAGGGGCTTCAGGTGAGCGATCAAAAATCTTACCCTGTCATAACATCGCAGTATGAGCTTGTCGGCCGTGTCCATTCAAGTGAACTGACTTCCAGCAAGGTGATACCGCTTATCAATGAAGCGTTCTTTGTCAGCGCTTGTGTGGAGGGAAGTACACGGACGCCTTTTCGCGTGCGCGGTGATGTCAAGTATCGCGAACAAGGATTGTGTATCGGTGATCAAATCCCGAAAGGCACGCCCATTCGTGAGGGAGACCGTATACTCACATCTGGAGAAGGCGGTTTATTTCCAGGAAACATTGTGATCGGGGAGGTTGTCTCTGTGGAATCATCGCCGGGGGGAGAGGACGTTCGTTGTTTAATCCGTCCTGTCGTCGATTTTTCTAACCTGAGATATGTATTTATATTGAAGCGCGTCGAGATCCAAAGCGNGCCTGCGGAGCCTTAATATGAGCAGAGAAGCTACTTTGAAAAGACGCGTTCTCGTCTATGTGCTCATGTTTCTTTTTTTCTTTGCGACTGAGCTTATACCTGGCCGGCATTATGCCTTTTTTCATCCCGATTTTTTGTTGGTACTTCCGATCGTGACCGGTCTTTGGATATCCGGTTACGACGGGATGGTCATAGGTCTATTATGCGGATTTATTCTTGATTTTACTGCAGGGCGAGGTTATGGTGCCGGTTCATTATTTTTAATGATGGTGGGGCTTTTTGCAAGCCGTATTGCGCCTATTGGAACGCGCTTGCTTCTTTTGGCTATACCGGCAATGACGATCGCTGTAACGTTGGTTCAGACTTTTTTATTCGGCTTTTTGTCTTGGCTGATTCCATTGGCATCTTATGATCGATCGTTATCGCAATCGATGCGGATGGCGATACGCCGTTTATCATCGTCGCTTTTAAGCAATCTTGCCGCGGCCATAATCGTTGCGTTTCTTTTCTTTATTGGTTTTTATAGAAGAAAAAGAAAGGATGACAGTGAGGCGATCACTTTATCATTCGCGGAAGGGGAGCAGATAGATGTCTGATCAAAGTATGCCTGACGACCGCGGAGTTTTGTCATTCCTAAGGGGACGCACTCGAAAGCGCTCTTCAGAAGGGGGACGATCGAGATCGAGTCAAAATCGCTATTTGATATTGAGTATTCTGATCATTCTGGCTTTTATGGTGATGTTGCTTCGTACGTCATCTCTCCAGCTTTTTGGAGAATTTGATGCGAGTTCTCCGGAGACATGGGGCAGCGTCGGTTCTATCGTGATACCTGCGCCGCGAGGCGACGTCGTCGATCGGAATGGTCTTCCTCTTGCGGTAAGTGAGACGCTTCAGGGTGTCGCGCTGGTAAATACGGGTATGACAGAAGCATCGATAAACAGAACGTTGCTGGATTTGGCACGTCTTTTTAGTGAATACGGTTGTGCTTTTGAAAGTCCTTTGTTGAATTGGCTGGACGTGGAGGCGTCGTTTCGCGGGGTGGACTTGCTTGAAAAAGATACTTCGTTGCGTTTCGTTTTCCGTAAACCGTATGATTCGATAGTGCGGTGGCAAACAGATCGTGATCTGTTTAATCTCATCGAAGAAGATAAGGCTGTTACCTATTATGAAAAACAGCGCATTGTTCGCGAAGATCCGAACGACTTTTTCTACTACTTGCTTTACGATTTTTTTAATATCGAACCGGATCGTACTTCAGGAAGCCGTCTGTACTCGGATGGTGAAGCGTTTGTTATTATGCAGTTGCGCTACCTTCTTCTTGAGCAAAACTGGAATTTTGTTAGCGGACAACCTGTTCTTCTAGTAGACAACGTTTCTTCGGAGCTCGCTGCTTACTTTACAGAACAGAATTATCGTTTTCCAGGCGTCATCATCGTGCGCCACTATAAACGGCGCTATACCGACGATAGTCATTACGTCGGACACGCCTTAGGTTACATTGGTGCTATTTCAGCGTCAGAGTACAATGTATTGAAAACTTCAGGCTATGCCATCAACGATACCATTGGGAAATCAGGTGTTGAGCAAGCGGCAGAAAGTTATCTTCGAGGGCGTTCCGGACTTATGACATTGGATTCTTGGCAGGAGGATGAATCAGGCGGTGTCGTTCTCATTCCCGGCGAGATTCGACAACGCCCTTCCTCCGGTAGTGAAGTGAAAATGACGATTGATCTCGATCTTCAGAAAGTCGCACGCGCTGAATTGGAACGCAAAATTATGGAATTTCGAGGGAGCACGATCGGAGAACGTGCCATGAAAGCGACAGACGGTTGTGTGATCGTCATGGATGCGAAGACCGGCGCTATCCTTGTCAACGCGAATTATCCAGACTTTGATCCATCGGATTTCGTCGATCAGTTCGACAACCCGGAGGCGGCGCGACGTGTGCAGGCGTTACTCACCGGTGAAGAGAGGCAACCGTTGATCAATCGCGGTATTTCCGCGACATATACGCCAGGTTCAACGTTTAAGCCCATCACCGGTATGGCAGCTCTTGAAATGGGCACGATAACCGCTTCAAACAATGTCCTTATTTGTCACGGAGAGCAAGATATCGGTGGCTATGTCTGGCATTGTTCCAATAAGGAGGGCCATGGTCCGCTAAACTTTAAAAGCGCGCTTGTAACCTCCTGCAACCTCTATTTTTATCAAATCGGAGTCGAGACAGGCATTGATAACATCAAGAAAATAGCCGAAAGCCTCGGTCTTGGAAAGAAGACCGGTATTGACATAGAAGGAGAGGTTGCCGGTGTTTTTCCGACTCGCGAACTGAAAAAGCAACTCAATCCGCTTCCGGTAAATCAAAATTGGTATTTTTCAGATACGTGCCAAGTCTCAATCGGACAACTGTATAACAGTTATACCATGCTGCAAATGGCGCGAGCGATTGGAGGCATTGCGACGAATCATCTGGTCACACCACACCTCATTAAAGAAGTCGTTGATCAGGATGGTCTAGTGGTTGTACCCGAACGCATAGAACGAACGCCACTTAATTTCAAGGATGAAAATGTTGCTCTTCTTCGCTCGTCCATGGTCGGATTGTCGCAGAATAAGTCAACGCGTACCGGCCTTTTGTTCAGTGATTTTCCCTATGCGGTGGCCTGCAAAACGGGAACGGCGGAAGCGTTCAATGAGGATATGGAGCAAATTACAAACTCAGTTTTTGTCTGCTTCGCTCCAGCAGATGACCCTGAAATTGTGATTGCACACGTGATTTCTGATGGCGCCTACGGAGTGTTTTCTGCTGACATTTCATACCGCATCTTGTGCGCGTATTTCGGAGTAGAGCCAACACACGACCACATGGGTTCTTATGACGATTACACGGCAACCCCCGTAATTATTGATTAANTATAGTCGGCGGAACATTTCGATGCTTGAGTGCATTCAACGGTTGTTTCATTTTCGATCATGCATTACAATAAAGCCGAGAATATACGTGTTATATGCCGATTGAAAGGAGCCTGACGATGTGATTTTGTCGTCAGCGAGGTCTTATTATGATGAAAATAGTCCTTATTTCTGATACATCTAAGAATGATTTGCTGGTTAACTTCTGCATCGCGTATCAGCAGATCTTGAATCGGCATGAGCTGATTTCACCCCCCAGCACGGCGCGTTTGATCGCTGATGCGACATTGCTTCGCCCTTTATCGTATTCTTCAGACGCTTCGAGCACGTTCAGTCAGCTGGCAGGCATCGCGCATTACAACGAAATTGATGCCGTCATTTACCTTCGCGATCCTGATCGTCCTCTTGACAATCCGCAGCAGCGGTTGTTGCAAGCTTGCGATACGAATAGCATACCTTTCGCAACCAATACGGCGACGGCGGAGATTCTTGTTCTCGCAATCAGCCGCGGTGATTTGGACTGGCGCGAACTGGTTCGTACAAATGTATAACTCTTATACGGTTAAGGATCCGCTTTCTGTCTACCCGGAACGACTTCTTAATTGCAACATGTATCGGTTGGACGTTGAAGGCGGCGCTGTATTTTTTGACCCGTCACTTACTCCTGAAGCTATCCGCTATACCGACCCGGTCGTCATGATCGTTGCGACGCACGGGCATTTTGACCACGTCAATGCTTCCGGCGCGTGGAAAGAACAATTTCCTGAGACGCCTTATGTGATGATCGGTGACGAGGTGCCCTTGCTTGATGATGTGCGAGGCAATGCTTCGACGAATTTTGGAAAGCCTCAAAAATTCCCGCATCCCGACCGTGAACTTCGTGAAGGTGATCGATGTGTGCTGGACGATCAATTCACGATGGAAGTCATCAGCACTCCGGGGCATACCAAGGGGTCGGCTTGTTACATGCTTTGGAAAAAAGTCGATTCCAAGGATAAGCCTTTCGCGCTCATTACTGGCGATACGCTTTTTGATAACGGATGGGGAAGAACAGACTTTGCCACAGGTGATGATCGACAGATGCGCCTGACGCTCCAACGTCTTTACCGTATTCTGTCGAACATGCCTCCTGATCTTCCGGTGTGCGCCGGTCACGGAGGCACAACAACCGCGCACAATGCGTGTCACTTTTTAGAAATCATGGGATTTTTTGCTTAATTATTTTGTCTGGCTGTCGTTAAGCTTTTTTCTTAGACTAATATTCACTAACGGTTTTCTTTTCTAGAGCTACATGCCTCCCGGACTTTGATTTATATTGTCTTGAAATTGAGGTCTTTTATTAAAGATTTGTTTTTATCATGTTCTTTTACTCGTTTTTGAGAGTTTTTCAGATCACATGATCGTTGTTCCTAGAANATCATTTTTAATTGAGCGGCTTCGGGGCCATTTNTTTCANTTTTTTCTGAAAACCATCTCCTTAAGAGAAACCTTTGAGTTTTTATCCTAAGGATTACTTTATTTTGTCAAATTGACAACTCATGGCGCTTGTCGTCGAAAAGACGTTCGCCTGATGCCTGGATAGGAGAGATAGGCTAAGAGTCACATGAAGTGAATGTGTAGAAAGATAAGGAGTACAAAAATGGGTTTTTCTCTTGAATCAGCAATTTCACTACCTTGTTGTCTTGTCATATTAATTGAAACAACTGGCATGGCCTTGCCGCTTAGCATCAGTACACATCAAAGCGCGCGATTGTCTGCGTACGCTTCGACTCGACATCAGGGCGGGCTTCACAGCTGTCGCTATGTTGAGGAAGAACGTGATGGATGCAAAGTATATCGCGTAGAAACTGAACCTCAGAAAATGGTCGAATCGCTATCTTTTGTGAAGGACGCGATTCACACTACGGGAACAATCTGTTCTTCGACCGACGCTAATGATATGAAAAATATCGAATAAGAGGATGGATCAGAGAAAAATGCATGTGCTGTAGCCAAGACACGGTCGTATCCTCATGCCGGCGGGCATGATCACACCTGTAACACCGGTATCAAAGCCTGAACCGTCGTATCCTCATGCAGGCGGGCATGATCTTAATGAAGCAAAACAGGAAATATTAGATTATGTCGTTTCCTCATGCCTGCGGGCGTGTTGATTATTTTAATCGACAAGAGCCGTTTGCTTGTGAGAAACAAGGACATAAAATCCTGAGCCGGGGAGTTGCGTCATGTTAACGAATAGGATAAGCAAGAAAATTTGTACTGTACGAGTTCACCGACACGGCGTACGAATAGGAAATGTTCTTTTTCAGAATAATCGCTCTAAATGGAATCGGAAGAAGGAAATTAAACGACAAAGCAGGAGGCATGAGTGGAACATATTTTTTTCATATAGACAAAGCTCTAGCAGGATGCGAAAGCAGTTTGCAGGATCGATCAGTCTGGCTCTTTGTCTTGCGATGCCGGCCTTTCTTTTCCTTTTTTCAGGAATTTTGAAGGCGTGTCATCGAGATCGCATTGAGACAAATATAGCTCGCGCAGCAGTTTTGACGTCACGGAATGCTCTTGCCTGTTATGATCGTGAANTGTATAAAACCTTTGGTCTCTTTGGATTGCGACAAGATGATGCCGATAAAGCGATTTCTTCAATCGGTCTTCCTTCAGGCGTATCGCAGGCGGTATCTCTGGAAGAGCCGCTTTCGGAACCTCAGGCTGTGAAGGACGCTGTGGCGCGCCATATGAGCTATCGTGCGTTGCTCTCAATTTTGCAAGATGCTTTAGATAAAATTCGTTCGGTGAAAGCTTGGGAAGGTCAACTCTCGGGCTCTTGGCTAGCTGAACTGGAACCTGATACGTTAATCGCGGGATATAAGACGGTTGACCCTGATTTGCCGGACTACGAAGAAGATCCCGAATGGCTTGGTGAATACAACACTTACATGGATGACAACATCCGAGCTTCTTATCAGGAAAGTCTGACGTTCATAGCCCCGGTTCTTGCGCCCGATGCTGAGGGTATCTCAACGCCAATTGAAGTAAGACCTTTTGAAAAAGGAGGCCTTTCAGGCGTCGGAGCTTTTCTTGATCGTATTTTCATGGTATCTCCAGAGGGGATCCTTGATCATGTGATGCTTACAGAGTACAGCTTATGTTATCTTTCATCCGCAGTGCCTTTTCTCATTCGAAATGGCGTGCGTGAATACGATAAAACGCCTGACGGACGCGTTATCGCAGACTTCTCAATTTCACGACAGTATGAATTGGAGTATGTAGCTTTGGGGATTCACGGGTCTTCTGCTCATCGTTCAATTAAACTTATCATCAGTCTTATGCGATTTGCTGCTCATTTAATCTACATGGCGACCAATCCGTCCATCCGAGCACACTATCAAACGATCGGAGTTACTATTTCATCAGCCGTTGCAGCCATATCGCTTGGTACTGTTATTATTCCTCCGGAAGCCATTTCCTGGGTACTGATGGCAGCAGCATCAATCATCAATGGCGGAAAAGAAGCGGTTCAACTTTGTAAAGGGGAAGAAGTACCGTTATGGCCGGGAAATAGTGCATATAACATCCCCATGCGTTATCGCGATTACGTTCGTCTCATCATAGTGATTCAGTCACCCGATGCTATTGCAAAACGCCTATCCAATGTCATTTTTCAGGCATGTCCAGGCATCTTCTATACTGCGGCGCGCACGTGCATGTATTGGGAAGA
>JGI24710J26742_10002365_pt1 | contig 16679 bp, 16 predicted proteins | sample BioPla2DNA2_FD_26742 | JGI IMG/M metagenome (IMG submission 26742) | reverse complement strand
ATCCTCTACATGTTTATTCAATATTAGTTACATACTATACAGCACAAAATTTGTTTGCCCTATCCATTCTATTTTTCTAATATTAGATGTATAGATTGAAATGGTAAAGAAGATATTAATTATACTTAATTGGAGAAATTATGGATTTATCAAGAACGGAAATGCTAATCGGGAAAGAAGGTGTTGAACGCCTATCTAATTGCCGTGTAGCCGTATTTGGATTAGGTGGAGTTGGAAGTTTTTGTGTAGAAGCTTTAGCGAGAGCAGGGATAGGTCACATTGATCTTTTTGACCACGATACCATTTCTGAATCCAATATTAACAGGCAACTTTTTGCCCTATCTACCACTATAGGAAAAGATAAGGTTACCATTGCAAAAGAGCGAATTAAATCCATTAATCCTAAGTGCCTGGTAACAGAACATAAGGTTTTTTATAGTCCAGAAAACTCTAGTGCATATCGGCTTTCTAACTATGATTATGTAGTAGATGCTATAGATACAGTAACTTCAAAGCTAGAACTTATAGTTCAAGCAAATGCGCTTTTGGTTCCAATTATATCATGTATGGGAACCGGTAATAAGCTAAATCCACAAATGTTAGAAGTTTCAAACATCTCTAGAACTTCGGTTTGCCCACTCGCTAGAGTTATGCGGAAAGAGCTAAAATCACGAGGCATCACCAGCCTAAAAGTAGTATATAGTAAAGAGACACCAATTCGCACCGAATCAGTTATTGACCCTACATCTGGAAAACTAATTGCAGGAAGTACTTCCTTTGTTCCAAGTGTTGCAGGACTTATTTTGGCAGGAGAGGTTATTAAGGATTTAACAATAAATAGAAAATAATATTTGATCTTTTCTAACTTTATCACAAAAACTACAGGTCATGTTTGCCGTATGATGAAAACAAAAGGAGAATGAGATGGCAAAAATTAAAGCAGTGTTATTTGATTTAGATGGCACTTTAGTAGATACTTTTTGGGACTTATATGATGCAACAAATTATTCTATGAGTAAAACACATAACCCTACAAGAACAGAAAGTGAAATCAAATCATTTGTGGGAAAAGGAGTTACTAATCTAGTACATAGTGCATTAGGGGAGAATGTTGCATCTCAAAAAGAAGCAAGAGAATATTTTATTGAGTATTATAACTCCCACTTAACAGCAAAAAGTCTTCCCTATCCAGGCATACGAGAATTAGTGGATACACTCCTTAAAGATGGATATCTTTTAGGTGTCGTCACTAACAAGCGAGAGCACTTAGCTGTCAAAATCATAGACTTCTTCTTCAAAGACAAGTTCGGTGCAGTCGTTGGTGAAAGGAAAGGTTTTCCCGCTAAACCTCATCCAGAAATGATAGAAAGAGCTTTAGAATTGCTGGGCGTAAGCTCTGATGAAGTCGTATTTATAGGCGACAGTGAAATAGACTATTATACAGCTATTAATTCAAATGTTACTTCAATTATTTGCACCTGGGGTTTTACCGATAAGGCTGATTTAATTAAGTTATCACCAAATTACATTACAGACCGCCCATTAGATGTTTTAAACATATTAGACTCGCTGCAAAAATAAGAAATACTACTTGTTACTAGATACAAATATTTATCTATATACGAGATAAAATTTAACACAACATCTCGTTTTTTAATTTTCACCAAACATTCAACTATTGATATGTATGTTATTCATAATGCATTGTTATCATATAATCAACCTAGCAGTCTTATTTTCCCCCATACTAAAAAGATTGCTGGTACCACTTGCAGTTACTATATGTAACAACAAAAATTTTTAATAATTTCTCAATCCCTCCTCCACAAATGAAGAGCACGCAAGTGGGCTCTTCTTTTTTATGTCTATTTACTGTCTTTGGAATAATTAAATGTTTAGTTTTATTAATCTTCGATTATTTCTGGAAACTTATCTAAGTCCATAAATCTTGGATCCAACTTTGGTAGTTCTATGTAAAAGGTGCTTCCCTCACCTACAGATGTGTTTACACCATAAACTCCCCCTGGATGCATATTCATAACCGATTTCACAATTGAAAGACCAAGACCAGTACCAACTACTGCTCGCTTATGAGACTTAGCGGATTTATAATACCTATCCCAAATGTGAGGTAAAATATCCACGTCTACGCCTTCCCCATTATCTATAACTTCTACCCTTACATTTAAACCGTTTGTTGTTTGTCTGACCCATACAGTTTTATCTGCTCCTGCATAGTTAACAGCGTTATTTAAAAGATTGTATATTACCTGTATAATTTTACCTTCATCTGCATATACAAAGGCCTCATCTTCATGCTCTAGTATTAATTTATAACCTTTGGCTTCTAAAAGCTTTCCATGTATTTTTAATGGCTCCTCCAAAGCCTTAACTAAATCAAATACTTTTATCTTTAATCTGTCTCCACCATCTTGAAGTCTTGACAGGTCTAACATATCATTGACTAGCCCTGCTAATCTTGTAGTTTCATCTATGATTACCTGAATGTTTTCAGGGGTTGCTTCGCCAGGAATATCTTTCATCATCTCGCTATAACCTTTTATCAATGCAAGTGGGGTCTTAAGGTCATGAGATACATTGGCTATAAGTTCTCTTCTGTACTTTTCTAGTTTGTTTAACTCTTTGGATGCATAATCTAAGGACTGTCTTAAATCGTCTACTTCTTTATATGGCCTATTTATTACATCAAACTCCGCATCACCTCTAACTATATCTTTAGATGCTTCACTTAAGGTAACAACAGGTCCTATTAAGTTTTTAGTAATCGNCCTTATTATTAAAATCCCAAAAATAACAACAAGCACTGAAAGAGAAATTAAGTGATATACGAGAGTATTTACCTCTGCCATAGATGGAGAACAGACGCCTTCTACTACCACTAAATAACTAATATTACTTGTATCTTTAACTATTTTTGCATAAACATATGAATCTCTAGGTTTTGCGCTAGATCTTGGCACTCGCCCTTCGTAATTGTCTGGATCATATGCAGTGCCTGCGTACTGTCCCTCCACAATTGATTGATATGTTTTTTCATCATTATTTCTAGCTAAATTATAATACTCACTTGTTGGTCTACTATGCATTTCGCAGCCACCAAAAATATGTTCTGAAATTATTGGGTCATCTATTGCTCCTACTTGTGACACTATAATACAAACATTTCTTCCATTACTAATACGGTGCGCCAAAATAGCGAGTTCTTCGCTATCAATGTTTTTTTCAATAATACTAACTTGTTTTTTCACATTGTTTACTTGNGAAGTTTCATAAAAAGGAAGTAGCAACAAAAATCCAAGTAACCAAGTGATTACTAGGATAATGAAAATGTATACCGAAATTATAACAGCAATCCGCTGAGATGCTGTCAGCATTCTTTTTGATTCTTTTTTATCCCTCAAATCGATATCCGACTCCCCTTACTGTCACTATCATATCAGCGCACTCACCTAAACTTTTACGTAGTAATTTTACATGGGTGTCGAGAGTTCTATCGTCTCCATAAAAATCATAACCCCATACTTCATTAAGTAACCTTTCCCTTGAAAGAGCTATACCTTTATTTCGCGCTAAAAATGTAAGCAAATCATATTCTTTAGGAGATAACTCAATTCTCTCTCCAGCCACATGTACAATGTGCCCTAAAAAATCAATCTTTAGTTTGCCTGCCTCAAATATGTCTTTAGGAACTCCACCTGAAGTAGTCCTATTCATAACAGCTTTTATTCTTAACATGACTTCCTTATTATCATAAGGTTTCTCAATATAATCATCCACTCCAATTTCAAAAGCATTAATTTTATCGTAAGGCTCTGTTCTTGCAGATAGCATAATAATCGGAATATTTGAAAACTTCTTTATTTCTCTAACAGCAGAAAATCCATCTAACGCAGGCATCATTACGTCCATAATAACGATATCATAGTCGCCATCTCTAACCTTTTCGATAGCTTCAAAACCATCTCCTGCCTCACCTGTAGTGAAACCCTCAAAATGACAATATTTTACTAGCATTTGTCTAATTTCTGGTTCGTCATCAACGATTAATACTTTATACATTACGTCCTCCTACGAAAAAATCATATCTTCTTAAACTGTTATGTTTTAATTATACACTATTTATTTCCGTTTTCATATTGTCATATGTTTAAGAGCACATTCCAACATTCAACGTTTATATACAACAAAAAACACCTCCGTATTGGAAGTGTTTAAGTTTTAATTATCACAGTACATCTTTTGAGTTAAGGTTAACTTCGCAGTATAGGTATTTCCATTCCTCACATATACAATATCTATGGTGTCGTTAACAATATGACTATTTAACACCCTTTTCCATTCTTCTCTTGTCGTCACCGTTTTACCTGCAACTGTCACAATATAATCGTTTGGATTAAGTATTGATTTTCCCGTATCATCTCTTGTCACGTATAGACCTATCATAGGTCTGTTTCCAGATGTCTTAGTAACCTCAGTAAAACCAATAATGTTGTGATCTACTCTTTTATCTACATAATTTTTTTCTATAAGCTGCCTTGCTACATTCAAGCACTTATCAGCCCTGCAAAAATATGATATACCTGCTCCAGACTCTCCAGCCTTTCTAGAATTAACTATACCTATTAGCGCACCATACATATTGAAAATACCGCCACCAGAATTCCCTGGATTCACAGCTACCGTCGTTCTTTCAACTTCTAGGTCGATGTTATTAACTACAACTTCTTCATCTGTCCCAGATAAAATCCCATGGCTGACTATTTGGCTAGTTGAATTCATAGGATATCCTATCATAATTAATTCTTCTGCCATATTTATGTTATAGTTTTTGCTCACTACCGCTTGTATTGCCTTAGTATCTAAATTTATCTTAAGTACTGCAGTATCTGTTACCGCATCTCCCTTAAAACTTTGTACAGGATATTGTAGACCATTTTTCATAGTGACTATAATATCACCTTCTGGCACTCCTTTAACAACGTGATAACTTGTTAAAATTTCCCCTTCGGCACCTATGACTACTCCGCTTCCTACCCCTGAGTTAAGTTCGATATTATTTTGTATTTCGCTTTTACTATACCCTGTTGATATTTTGACAATAGATGGTGATACTGCCTCATACACACTGGCAGCACTCATTTTTTCACCTGGCTGTGTCATAGCCACTCCACTTTCTCTTGGGTCTACATAAACAACTGTATTTTTCTCGAGGGGAACATTAAGTTTAGCTTTATCACTAGCTATTTTTGCACCTAAAAACCCTGCTCCTACCATGCCACCGAGAACGAGAATTAAAAACACCGCAATAGTGCCAATAGACAACCTTTGTTTTGCAACAACCACATTCGGCCTTTTTGAACGTGCCTCATATGTAAGTCTTTTGGCATTTCCATACGTATATCTTTCGTTATCTGATCTGCGCATATTCCCCTATAATATATAATATCTATATTTTAATGCTTCTATTCTATACTAACACCTTGAAATTAAAATGAACAGATTGTGATTTTTAATAACAAAACATTCACTTTTGCTTGTAGCAATATAAAAAGGCATCTGGACCTGCCAGATGCCCTTTGTTTAAGCTATATTAAATATTATCTTCCTTGTGAATGTGGAAGATATCTTCTTCTATATGCATCAACGCTTTCTTTAATTACCTTTTTTGCAGCTTTTGCGTCTTCATTTTTTACCACTGCTGTCTCTTTGCCTTCCAAACTCTTATATATTGTGAAGAAGTGAGCAATTTCTTCCATTATATGCTTAGGTAAGTCTTCTATGCTTTCATACTCGCTCCAAGATGGCTCTCTAAATGGAATGGCAATAATTTTATGGTCATTATAACCTTCATCTAACATGGTTATCATTCCTATGGGATAACATCTGCACATTGCAAGCGGTCTAATGCTTTCGCTTGATAAAATAAGCACATCTAGCGGGTCATTATCTTCTGCATATGTTCTAGGAATAAACCCATAGTTAGCAGGATAGTGAGTAGATGTATACAAAACCCTATCTAAAATGAGTAGTCCCGTTTCTTTATCTAACTCATACTTGTTTTTACTGCCCTTTGATATTTCTACAACTGCAATAAAATCATCGGGAGTTATTCTTTCTGCACTAATATCATGCCAAATTGTCATATTCTTCTCCTTATTATATTCTAAATCTTATTAAGTACATTATATATTCAAAGTTAGTTTGTTGCAATACAAGTATGTTATATACTTCCACCACTACAACCACCTTTTTTAGTTAACAAACAATATGAACTTATGTATGTCAAAAAATATTTACTTCGTTTAAATGGTCTATTTTTTATTCTCTGCTTCTTGCTTTTCAGCTTTTTCTATGAGTTCCTTAACCTTCATCATCCTCACTATGTTACTTCTTTCATTTTCATCAAGTTTCATCGTAATATATTTAATTGTCTCTTGAAGTTGAGGAATCATTACATACTCTAATGCGTTAACTCTGCGTCTGTTTTTCTCAATCTCATCTGCGAGCATATTACACGTTTTTTCTATCTCGGCAAGCTCTACCAACTTAACCAGCAGTTCGCTTAAATTACTAATACTCATATCGAGTTCACTGCTTACACTTGCAAATGAATATGGATATAGTTCCTTTTTCTCTGAAGGTGTAATAGAAATAACCGGAACGGGAACGCTCATAATATTTTTTGATGAAGTTTCTAATTCAACTGAAAATCCTGCCATAGACACTGCTTCTTCCATTGATTCAGGACTAGTTACTGCGCTGGCAAGTAAAAAAGATTTTAAAGCTTCTGAGATATCTTTTTCTACTTCTTCTCTTAGCCTCTTATTTTCCCTAATGTATAGCATAAACTGCCTGACTGTTTCATCAGCTTTATCTTTTAAAAGCTTGTGTCCCCTAATAGCCATATTAAGCCTATCTTTTAGAGTCCTAAGCTCCATTCTTGTCGGATTTACATTAAGTCTTGTCATTTTTTTCCTTTTTTGTGTTTAGCAGTTTAGCTTTTATGCGTATACTGTATTAGTTTTTAGCTTTTTTATCGTAATATTTTTCAACATATTCATCCCTAATTCTTTTCATTTCATTTCTAGGTAGAAGCCTTAGAAGATCCCACCCTAAATCTAGCGTTTCTTCAATACTTCTATTCTTATGGAACCCTTGATTTATATAATTTTTCTCAAACTCATCTGAGAATTTAGCAAACTTTCTGTCAACTTCTGTTAATGCTGCTTCGCCGAGTATAATACTTAATTCTTTTGCTTCTTTTCCTCTTGCATATGCACTAAATAATTGGTTCATAGTGTCTGCATGATCTTCCCTTGTTTTCCCCTTACCGATTCCTTTATCTTTAAGTCTGGAAAGAGATGGTAGCACATTTATTGGTGGCGCATAACCTTGCTTATATAACTCACGACTTAAAATAATCTGTCCCTCAGTAATATATCCCGTTAAGTCTGGAATAGGATGGGTTTTATCATCTTCTGGCATTGTTANAATAGGAATTAGTGTTATACTTCCTACCTTTCCTTGAATCCTTCCTGCTCTTTCATACAGTGAAGCTAAGTCCGTGTAGAGATAACCTGGATATCCTCTTCTTCCTGGGACTTCTTTTCTTGCAGCACTAACTTCTCGTAATGCTTCGCANTAGTTAGTAATATCTGTCATTATTACAAGCACATGCATATCGCACTCGAAAGCTAAGTACTCAGCCGTAGATAATGCCATTCTAGGAGTAGCTATTCTTTCAATTGCTGGGTCATTTGCTAAGTTCATAAATAGAACAGCTCTTTCTATAGCACCAGTTTTCTTGAAATCTTGAACAAAGAAATCTGCCTCTTCAAAAGTAATGCCAATTCCCGCAAACACAACTGCAAACTTACTATCACTACCCAAAACCTTTGCTTGTCTAGCAATTTGCGCAGCTAACTCTGCGTGTGGAAGCCCTGAGGCACTAAAGACTGGTAGTTTTTGACCTCTAACCAGTGTGTTTAATCCGTCTATAGCACTTACACCCGTTTGAATAAACTCATTAGGATAATCTCTTGCAACTGGATTTATTGGGCTACCGTTAACATTAACCCTCTTTTTGGGTATTATCGGAGCTCCATCATCTTTAGGATTTCCCATACCATCGAAAACCCTACCCAACATATCTTCACTAACTGCGATTTCTAGTCTTTTTCCTAAAAATCTTGCCTTCGAGGTAGAAATTCTGAGACCCGCAGAACCACCAAATAACTGTACTAGGGCCTTGTCTCCATCTATCTCTAACACTTGGCCATTTCTTAACTCGCCATCTGCTTGCTCAATTAAAACAAGCTCGTCGTATTTAACATTCTCTACACCTTCTACAAGTACAAGCGGTCCTACAACTTCTTTGATTGTTTTATATTCTTTTAACATCTTTCCTTCTCCTATGATGCCTTTATTATTAGCCTATTAGTTCTGTAAATGCCCTTTTAATCTCATGTTCTATTTCATCAAATGCTTTCATATTATCTTCGGTAATATACTTTGATCTACCTATTCTTTCTACCACAGGTAAACTAATAATTTCATTTATTTCCACATTATGATTAAGAGCATTGAGGCCTTGATCGTGGAAGAATAATATTAGTTTTAGCATCCTTAACTGCTTCTTTAAGGAGGCGTATGTATCTACTTCATGGAATGCATTTTGATGCAGGTAGTCTTCTCTTAAGCTTTTCGCTGTCTCCATGACTAACCTTTCTCTATCACCTAACGCATCCATACCAACAAGCCTGACTATCTCTTCTAGACTAGATTCTTCTTGTAAAAGTCTCATACCCATTGTTCTTAAACCATTCCATTCTTGGCCTAACTCTTCGGTATACCAACTACCAAGTTTTTCGGTATATAATGAATAACTTTTCAGCCAATCGACAGCTGGGAAGTGTCTTCTGTATGCTAGTGCTGCACTTAACCCCCAGAAAACTTTTACTATACGTAAAGTAGCTTGCGAAACTGGCTCTGACAAGTCTCCACCTGGAGGGCTGACTGCACCTATCGCTGTAACACTGCCTACTATACCAGTGCTACCTAGAACTTTTACAACCCCTGCTCTTTCATAGAATTCTGCTAGTCTACTACTTAAGTATGCAGGATAACCTTCTTCACCAGGCATCTCCTCTAAACGACCACTCATTTCTCTAAGTGCCTCTGCCCACCTAGAAGTACTATCAGCCATTATAGCCACGTTATATCCCATATCTCTAAAATACTCAGCAATGGTTATCCCAGTGTATATGCTCGCTTCTCTAGCCGCAACAGGCATGTCGGAAGTATTAGCAATTAATACTGTTCGTTTCATCAGTGCTTCACCAGTCTTTGGATCATGTAGTCTTGGGAATTCATTTAAAACGTCCGTCATTTCATTACCACGCTCACCACAGCCGACATAAACAATGATATCGGCATCTGCCCACTTAGCTAACTGATGCTGGACAACTGTTTTTCCACTCCCGAACGGACCTGGAACACAAGCGACACCCCCNTTTGCTATTGGGAAAAATGTATCTATAACTCTCTGCCCCGTTACCATTGGTGTGTTCGGGGGAAGCTTTTCTAAATATGGTCTAGACTTTCTAACAGGATATTTTTGCATCATTGTTACCTTGACACTTCCTTCGTCAGTCTTTATTGTTGCAACTGTCTCTTCTACGGTAAACTCGCCTTTTTCTATACTTTCAATTTCACCCTTTAGTCCAATGGGCACCATTATTTTGTGCCTTATTACTTTATTTTCCTGCACAAACCCAAGCTCGTCTCCAGAAACTACCTTTTGACCGACCTTGGCTGTAGGGTTAAATTTCCACTTCTTTTCTCTATTTAATGCTTTAGCAACAATTCCTCTACCTATTCTGTCTCCACTAGCTTGCTTTATAATCTCTAAAGGTCTTTGGATACCATCATAAATAGATTCAATTAAACCAGGTCCCAGTTCAACACTTAATGGCTCGCCCGTTGACTCGACTGGTTCTCCAGGCCCAATTCCTCCAGTTTCTTCATAAACCTGTATAGAAGCCCTGTCGCCTCTAAGCTCTATGATTTCACCTATGAGGTTTTCCTTACTTACCCTAACAACGTCAAACATTTTACTGCTTGCCATGCCTTCTGCTACTATCANTGGCCCACTTACTTTTACAATTTTTCCAACTGCTTCTTTCATTGTCTCTCCTAATATATGTTTAATTTACATCTTATTTGATGTCTAGTATATTTACACCTATAGCTCTTTCTACATTAGATGATATGTTTTTCATTCCATACCCTGTACTTCCCTGTGCGCTTGGTATAGGCAGTATTATCGGATATGGCTTGGTTCTGTACCTGTCTATTACATCTTCTATTTTTTTAGCAAAATCTTCGGTTATAAGTATGATAGAATATGACCTTGCCACTTTTTTTAGAGTCTCCACTGCTTCAAAATAATGAGTGACAGGAAAAGTTTCCACCCCTACCGCCTTAAATGGTAGTATGTTATCTTTTTGTCCTATAATCGCCATTTTATTATTTCTATCCATCTATACCAAAATCCTTACTCTTTGTTTTATAGTTATATGTATAACTGCCTTACTCTCTTTTCCATTTCAGCCTTAGGAACATTATTTTTCTTACACACAAGTATCACTCTAATTACCTTGATTTCATTTAGTTTACCAACGTAATAACCAATTATTGGAGCCGCACTTAACATATCTGCTTTTTTTGTAGCAAATAGTTTTATTAAATAGTTATCCTGCTCTGCTTCATATATTGCAAGGTCTACTCCACTTGCCTTGTCATAAAACTCTTTGTATACCGTTCCTTTGAGTTCTTTTTCGAGTTTTTCTTTTTGACCATCAAGTTTTTTAAAAAACTCAAGCGACAAATTGCCTCCTTCAACGAAGTTGGATTCGAAAAACTCGTATCCCGCTTCTATTTTCACCGATCTTAAAAAGGTCAAAATGTTCGTTGAATCAGTAAGTACCTGAAAATATTCAATTACCGCTTTATCCACGCCACGCTCAGAAAGTCGTTCCTTTAAATCTCTAAACATGGCTTTGTCTATAGTCACATCTATAACTCTTGGGGTGCCTTTTCCTTCTTCAAATAATCCATCGATATATTCAAAAGCTTCTTGCATATGTGGATTATCTAAACTAATTTCCTTAAACTGTTCTTTTAGCTTTGCAAGTGGTATTAATCCATAATGAGACAGTATTTTTTCTCCATCCAATATGTTTCCATATTTTTCTTTACACAGTACTTTAAGATTATGATAATCAGCCTTTAAAAAGAAGCACTCGAGCCCCATCTCCTTAGGAGTTACTTCACGCATAAACTCATAAAGTAATCTTTCTTCTTCGTGCAATATGGTATAAAAGTCATTTGGGTCAACCATCATACCGCCCGCATAGTTAATTTCAAACAAAATGCGCACAGCCTCATCTAAAGACCTTGATTCTATCATCCGTCTTATTCTCTCTTCCGATATGAAGTTGTTTTCCTTTGCCTTGGCCCTNCCGTTNGCAAATAATAAGCCTGCTTTCATACTAATTACCTTTTCTTAAATGATAAGTTCACCTAATTTTAGCTATCACTAAAAAAGTTTTTCTACTATAACTGGTTCAAACTTATCTCTTATAGTTGCCAGTTCCACTTCCAAGGTCATATTTTTATCAGTTTTTTTGCCTTCTAGTATGATACCCCCAGCAAAATCACCATATGTTTTTGAAAGTGTTATTTTCTTTTTCGCCTTCTCACCAGCTTTTTTGATAAAGTCGCTTGTCAACAAATCTTTGTCCGACTTAGAGACTATAACCACATCGCCATCATCTGCAGATTCAATCATTTTTTCTATGAGGCGCTTATACTTTTTCTCATCACTTTTGATGGCAGGTAAAGCGGCAGCGAAAACCTCTGTTAAGATGTTTTGCTTGGTTTGGAGCACCATTTTTCTCGCCTCTATTTCTGCAGCTGACAGTCTACGCTTTATAATGTCCTCTCTTTCCTCATATGATGCTTCCATCTTCTTCTTTAAATAAATATCAGCATCATTTTTGGCGATTTCAAGAGTTTCTTTAGCCTTAGCACTAGCCTCTTCAGAAGTTGTATTAGCTTTTTTCCTGGCATCCTCAATTATTTTTGCAATAATTGCTTCACGTCCGCTCATATTGACTCCTTATTACACCCAGTTAGGAATAAACACTGCTAAGAAGCTGACTAAGAATGATAAAAGTGCATATGTTTCAACCATGGTTGTCATAAGCATACCCTTTCCGCTTTCTTCTGGTTTTTTAGCAACTAGTCCTATAGATGCAACTGCAACATTGCCTTGGTATATAGCACTGGCAAGTCCTCCAACTGCGATTGGAATACATGCTGCCATTATCCCTAGCCCACCGCCAACACTTATATATGTACCAGTAGCTGGCATCATAAACCCTGCTAGAGCTTGGATTTTTATAAGGCCCATAAAGCCTACTATAAAGCCATAGATTCCCTGTGTTGCAGGTAGAAGTGTTAATAATAGACATTTCATAAACTTGTCAGGATCTTCAGCAACAACACCTGCTGCTGCTTGCGACGCCCTTGAAACGCCTATTGATGAGCCAATGCCACTTAAAATGACTGCAAGGCCAATACCAATCATTGCATAAACTACTCCCATTATTTCCATGTGTAAAACCTCCTTATATTGGTTTGTTTATGTTATTTTAACCTTTCGGTTTGTTTCCTGTTTTTATATTAATTTGGACCTCTGTTTTAATTATCCAAATCGATTTCTTTCCTATCCTCTATATCAGTTTGAACCTATACTTTAGTTATCCAAATATGTATACTTCGTTTTATATCCTAGTGGCTGGAAGGCTCTGCCACTTCCTTCATAGAATCTTCCAAAGAATTCTACATAATGAAGTCTTGCGTTATGTACATATGCACCTAATAAATTAATGCCTAAGTTAAACGTATGACCTATTACTAGTATTGGGATTGCTACCAGCCAGCCTATCCATAGTCCACCAAATATTAGATTAACAATTATGCCTCCGAGCATGTTTAGAGCATAACCTATAACACCAGATGTTAAACCTAAACCAAATAATCTTGAATAACTCAGCAAATCGCTAACTACATTTATACTTCCGTACATATTCCCAAGCGCACCAGTAACCATTTTAAATGGATTTTTCTTTCCGATAGCGCCACCAATTATTAACATAACAACGCCTACTAAAGCTATNTANGTTCCTACCTTTGCAGATACCCCATACCATGCTGGCACCGGGTCAGGATTAATTGCACCTAAGAANACCATCAAGTTAGGATAATAACAAAAAACTGCAACAAATAATACTGCCCAACTAAATTGGTTNAATATACCATACAATGCTCTTTTAGCTTTTATTTCTGCTACACCTTTCAGTATAAAGCCCGTACCCAAATGAAGTAGTCCTACGGCAATACCTACAACAAATAACATTAGCGGCCTATCCATAGGGTTAAACCATGTAAAGTAACGCAAGAAAGTTTTTTCTGGTGATATGCCAAACCAGCTTCCAAATAGCGCGCCCCAGATAATTGTGCTTATTCCACAAAAGGCAAACATCCATATCATCTTGCCACTGTCCTTTACAGGTTTTACAACTCTTATAAAACCAAAACAGGCAAGAGCCATCAATATCCCGTATCCTGCATCACCTAACATAATTCCAAATATTAGGAAATAAAAGAATGCAACAAATATAGCGGGGTCCCTTTCTCTATAATTCGGGACGCCAAACCCATTTGTTATCCCTGTAAACGAATCTGCAAATTTATTGTTTTTAGTTAGCGTTGGCGGATTTTCAGTCTCTAAAGGTTCTCTGAAAAACACTTCTGTTCTTTTACTTTTTTCTTCTATTAACTTTGTTAATTCTTCCACCTTTTCGCTTGGAACCCAACCTTCCATTAAGAATGCTTTTTTTGTACCAGGACTATTTTCCATACAAGTAATCTTTGCAATCTCAAGCATGTAATTATCATAAAGCACTTTAAACTTATATAGATCAGGCAAATAATTCATAGCATCACTATATTTTTGTTTTCTAGAAACCTCAAGACATTCGAGTTTTTCATTTATTTCGTTAATAACCTCTCTTGCCGTCCTATCATCAGTAAATGAGCATCTAGAAAACTCGCACTCATTTAATATTATTCTCGCTTCTTCAGTCCTATCTTTATGACACATCATAAAAAACGGCCTTGCTTGCTTCCCTTCAAAGTCTTTTATAACACCAATTTCGGATACTTTTTCTTTTAATAACTCAAGTTTTGAGGCTGGCACCAGTCCAAAAAATGATACTGTTGATTTTGTATTTTTAACACTTGAAAATCTTATATCTGCATCAACGTATGGTTTATACTGCTCGAGCTTTGCAATTTCTCTCGCTTGTTCGCTNTTTAAGTCAATTAAAAAACCATTGATATCTTCTAACTCTGAAACAATAGCTAAAATATCCACTTCGTCTTTAGCAAGGTCTTCATACTCTTCTAATGTTACTAACTTGTTTTCCCTTTTAAAATTGGCTTTAGGTAAAGAATACTTGCTATCTTTTTTCCTTAAAAACAACTTCTTAATATCAAATGCACTAGCTTTATCTAAATCTTCGCTACCTTCTTCTTGGATATCATCTAATAAGCCTTGCTCACTTACGTCAAATGCCTTATCTTTACTCTCTCCTTGCTGGATATCACTTTGCCCTAATGTTTTATCAACTTCTGTCCCAGATTTTATAGATTGCTTTTTATTTTTAGCATCTTCTTTTTCATCCCTTTTCAGTTGGGTTTTTTGCTTTATGTACATTTCTCTTAAAAATGTAATAGCAAAACTTAACTTGAGTAGTTTCCCTTCCACTACAGATCGACGCTCTCTCATATCGGGATAACTTGTTAACTCGAGTAAGTCTTTAGACACTATCTCAACATAGCCTGCATTAAGAAACAGCTTCATAAGTCTAGCTTCTTCGCTAGCATGTGCTATTAAATTCATCTTATGCATACTTACTATAGCCATGTGTCCCTTCCTACATATAATTTAATATAACTTTCTCCCCATATCCCTTAAGAAATGTCTATTTTTTTAACTAAACCCTTATTTTATATTTGATATTTTTCAAATATTTTATCTTTTATAAATGCAACTGCATCATCTTGTTTTGTATCTTTTTTTAGTTTTGCGCATTTTTTAGACTCAGATTTAATTACTTCGTTAAACTGCAAATCAGCATCAATATTAGCTTGTGCTACCACGCTTTTACGATCTTCACTCACTTTTTCTATTGCCCTTTTGCGAATCTTTTCGGCCTCACCGTCGGCATGGGCAACTGTTTCTTTAGCATCTTCTAAAGCTTGTCTAACTATTTCCTCTGCTTGTTCTTCTGCTTCGAGTACAGCTTTTAAAGTTTCTTCTATCATTATTGCCCTCCAACCATTACGCTTAATAAAAATGTGTCTTGTCACGCTTTATATAAAATAACTCTATGTTCATAGCGCGAAAATCACATTAAACACTTAAATATTTAAATATAATAGCAAAAATTACTAGCATTGTCATCCTACTCGCCTAAATCAAACAAATATTATGCAAAACGTTTTTCACTCAATGTCAAAATGACAATAAAAAAAGAACCAACAATTTAGACTTAAAGCCTTCATTATTGGTTCTCATTATTTGCTAAATATAAAGAAACTATATGTAACTACTTACTATCCTTATTTTCTTGAAGCTTATCTAATTTAATAAGGTCTCTAATTTCCTTTAAGATATCTGCAACATCTTCAGAGGCGACTACTGCAGGTTCTGCTTTAACTTCTTCTACAGCTGCTGGAGCTTCCTCTACTTTTTCTGCGTTAGCTGCTTCCTCTTCTTCCTTCTTTCTATGTGCTAACTCTGCTGCTTTTTCCCCTAATTCTTTTGCCTTTGCTAAAGCTCTAATCATTAAGAAAATCGTAAACGCTATTATTAAGAAATCTATTATTGTTTGAATAAAGTTTCCATATCTTAAAATACCAGCTGGTCTTAAAATAGTTCCATCTGCACCTATTATAGCCTCTTTAAATACCCATTGTAGTTCTGCAATTGATGTTGTGTTAAACATTGCACCTATTAAAGGCATTAACATATCATTAACTAAACTGCTAACAATCTTACCAAATGCACCACCGATAATGACACCGACTGCCATATCTACTACATTTCCTCTTGTAATGAACGCTTTAAAATCATGAATAAAAGTGCTCTTTTTCCTTTCTCTTTTTTTCCTTNCCATTTTGATCTCCTTTGAATTTAAATCTTATGTTTTATGATACAAATACTAATGTATTTTATCGTATTTTGTCAATCTTAATNANAANCTTTATCCATTAGTATNAAGNCTTATTTTTGTGGAGAACTATTCATTTCCACCTGGGTTTTCATCAAAATATGTAGCAAACAAATCTGCTGCGTGAGCNAGCACTGCAAATGGATGTTTGTAACAAGCAGGTCCAAGCTGATAACTGCCACCTAACACTCTTGGATCAAATCCTCCCATATGCCAGTTTATAGCCATGGCCTCATCTCTTGATAGTTTCATATAACTGCTGAGAATATATACAGATTTTTCACCATGCCCATA
>JGI24710J26742_10002364_pt1 | contig 16680 bp, 16 predicted proteins | sample BioPla2DNA2_FD_26742 | JGI IMG/M metagenome (IMG submission 26742) | reverse complement strand
ATTTATGTAATTGTTTTCCCTATATTCATTTGAAGTCTCCATTCAGGAGAAATTACGCCATCGCTTTAATATTTGTCCATTTCAATGATTAGTTCGTTTATCCGTTTCAAAAAGCTTATCGCATGAAACGAACAACTTTTATCTACAGGATACACCTTAGACACGGTAATTACCGTATCTCCCTGTAAGCGAGATATGGAAGTTTATTTGCTGTCTCTTCGTATACCGATTAAAGTCAATGTATCCTGATATACGGAAGGATTGTTTTTTATGTCAATCATCAGCCACCTTTGTCCGTTTCCTTCCTTCGTTTGACGATAGATATTTTACATCTCGGCAGAAAGTTGAGGTAATAAAAGTTCTACATCTTCTTTTTCCTTACGACCCACTACAACTAATACGGTAAAATAACCATCTTGCGGATAGACAACACACAGACTCTTTCCGGATTTTCTGAATTTTATATTCCAACCACGGGCCAAGACATCTTTGCTGTACTCAATTTTGCACATGGGTTTATATGCATCTTCCAGAAATGTACAAAACGGATGGAAAAATGGATTGGAGATATAGTCACTTATTTCGTCAATATGCGGTGTATAGTTTATGTCTCTTATATCAATCATTATACGAGTTCTCCCTTCTTCAACTGAAATGTACGCGTTTTTCTGTATGCTGCGTGTGAATGTTATGTATTTTCAAGGGCCGAATCGGGTGCCGTTGGATCGTTTTCCCTCTTGTTTTATTATACTTGTTTATGCGCCTTTCAGGGGAGTGATCCGATTCGTATTACAAAAAAAGAGGATCCTTCACATTCGGTGAAGGATCCCTGTTTGGCTGTTTATACGATGTGATTATTCCTCGGCTTTCAGAATAAAACCCTGTTCCCGTACGACCTGCAGGATGGTTGTGCGGGATTCAATTACGTTCAGCAGTTTTGTTACGACCTGCTTGGTAAAGGAGTCGACGCGGCGGTTGGCGTCTCTCAGATCGTAATAGGTTTGCATTTCTTCATCGTACGCTTTCATCTCATCCAGATAGGAGTCAAAAACGCGGTAGCCGTTTTCAAATACTTTCAGTTCCACCGGCATGCGGGGTTTCAGCTGCGGCTCCTGATTCGGATGACCGATCCCCAGACCTACAACCGGGAAGGTCAGCTGAGGCAGCCCCAGTATTTTAACCATGCGGCGCGGGTCGTTCAGTATGCTGCCAAAATAGACGGCACCCAGTCCCATGGATTCAGCGGCCACGGTCATATTCTGGGCGGCCAGGGCGGCGTCGGTGAAGCCTTGTATAAAGCGGTCCATATCGGCGCGGCTTTCGGGTGTATGGCCCAGTTCTTCGGCAATACGGGCGTTGCGATACACATCCACAATGAATACAAACAGTTCCGGGCAGCGGGTCAGGTATTCCTGCGTGCTCACTTGTGCCATTTGTCTGCGCATATCCGGGTCGGTGATACGCAAAAGGCTGTACTGTTGCATGCCGTTGGATGTGGCCGTGCGATTCGCAACATCCAACAGAGTAGCCAGTTGCGCAGAAGTCACCGGTTCATCGGTAAATTCGCGTATGGTGCGATGCGACAATTGATTTTGTATAGTCGGATTCATAGCGGCTCCTTAATGATAGATCCCCTGCGCATAATGCCGGGCGATTTTTTCGTACCCATAATCCTTAATGGCCATAACCGTCAGCGCGCGGATTTCATGGGCGGAGGTCAGTCCGTCTTCTCCCCGCATTTTGACTAAGTGCTGGTACACGTCTTTCGCCATGGTGTTTACATCGTGCGCAGAAAAGGTCTGTTTCATGTCCAGCGCGGCGTTTTCGATACTGGTTTGGATTTTTTCGATCGCAAAATCGACGACTTTTCCCGACCGTTTGATCACTTTCATAAGGCACCTCCTTGATTTGTGCGGTTTTCTTCATTACTGCTATTTATATCCTTTTTTGTCAAGGACGAAACAATTGCATAAAAACCGTGGGAGATACGTCCTGATGCGGTACAATAAGAAGACACAGAACCAAAAGAAGGGAGAAAAGCAATGTCACTTTGGGATGTAACCAACAAATACAAAGACGCGGCCATTGCCGACCGTCGTCATTTGCACGAAAACCCGGAGCTCGGTTTGGATTTGCCCCAAACGCAGCAGTATGTCATGGACCGGCTGCGTGAGATCGGATATGAACCGGCAGCTTGCGGAAAAAGCGGCGTAACGGCTACGATCGGAAAAGCAGGCAAAAAGACGCTTTTGCTGCGCGCAGATATGGACGCTTTGCCGGTGGAAGAAGCCAGCGGTGAACCGTTCGCCTCCGGGAATCAGAATATGCACGCCTGCGGACACGATATGCATACGGGAATCCTGCTTGGCGTGGCGCGGATCCTGAAAGAAAAGGAAAGCGAGCTGGAAGGCACGGTTAAGCTGATGTTTCAGCCGGGCGAAGAAATCTTTGCCGGCGCAAAGGACATGATTGACGCGGGGCTGATGGAGAATCCGAGCGTCGACGCCGCACTCGCGTTGCATGTGTTCACGCAATTGCCCGCAGGGGAGATCTATATGCGCGAAGGTCCGTTTATGGCTTCGGTAAACGGATTCAAGATCACGATTTTCGGCAAAGGATGCCATGGCGCACAACCCGAAAACGGGGTAGATCCCATCCTGATCGGTACGCATATTTTCCAGAATCTGCAGGCAATTCCCGCCAGAGAAACCAGTCTGACAGAAGGGGTTCTTGTGACGATCGGGCAGTTCAGCGCGGGCAATGCCGCCAATGTCATTCCCGACACGGCGGTGATGCAGGGCACCATGCGCACCTTCAACGAGCCCATACGGGAAGAAGTGTACGGGCGGATTGAAGCCATCGCCAAACAAACGGCGGAACTGTTTCGCGGCCGTGCGGAAGTGGAGAAGCTTTCGGATGTGCCCTGTGTGGTAAACGACCCCGCGCTGACGGCGACCGTCCGCAACTACTTTAACGAAACCGACGGCCTGCCGGAAGTGAAAGAAGCGCCACAGGCAACCGGTTCTGAAGACTTTGCCTTTTTGGCCAAGCGGGTACCGTCCACGATCTTTTTGCTGGGCGCGGCCGCAGACGATGAAGAAAAAGTGTTTCCGCAGCATCATCCCAAAGCCGTGTTCAATGAAGACGCGGTGCCGGTCGGCATGATGGCCCTGGCCACCGCCGCCATCCGATGGCTGCAAGAGAATCAGTAAAGAAAAACGGGCTCCGGTGACAAGGAGCCCGTTTTGCTATTTTACAATCCCTTTTGCAACCAGCGTAGCGCTGCTGCGCAGGATCGCGCTTACATTGCAGTACTTTTCTTCTGCCAGACGGATCGCCTCGTCCAGCTGTTCCTGGGTCAAGCCGTCGGCTTCGGCGGTAATGACGGTTTCAATCTGCGCGTAGGTCCTGGGGACCGTGTCGGTGAGCTGTCCTGTGACGCGCACCTCCAAAGAGCGGAGGGGAAGCTTCTTTTTGGCTAAAATCAAGCGCACATCGACCCCCATGCAGCCGCCCAATGCAGTCAGAATCAGATGCATGGGCCGAAAGCCCGCATCGGCGCCGCCGGCTTCTTCTGCGAGATCCATACGGACCGTATGCCCGAAGGCGTCACAGGCTTCCAGTTCGTATCCGTCTTTCCAGACGATTTGCATTTCGTGCATTTTACACCATCTCTTTCAAAAAGTGCGGCAGCATTTTATGCCACCAGGGCCAGTCGTGATCCACATCGTGTCCCCAGAAGTCGAACCATACGGGCACCTGTTTTTCTGAAAACAAATCCCGCAGGCGCCGGTTGGACGGGAGCAGATCGTCTTCCCAGGCGCCCTGACCGATCACAAAGCTGATCTTCCCGCCGCGGTAATAGTCAAGCCACGGATGATCCCAGGCCATGTCGGCTAAGAACTGCACAGGGGAATTTTTGTAGGCGTATTCGCCGCCTGCTTCGCCAAAGAAGAAGCGGCTATCGTAGATTCCGCTGATGGCCAATACGCCGGAGAACAGATCCGGACGGCGCAGATACATATTGGCCGCGTGGGTCGCGCCCATGGATGCACCGGTTGTAATGGGACCGGCGTCGGACTGGGTGTAGTCTTTGATCCGGGGCACCAATTCTTCTGTGATGTATCTATGATAGCATTCCAGGCGCCAGGCGGCGTGCAAGGGATCCCGGTGTACATCGTCCACGGTTTCTGCATCATTGGAGTCGGCGCAGAACACGCGGATCCGGCCGCTGTCGATAAACGGACGCAGGGTGTCGATCATGCCGCGGTTTTTCCATTCGTAGAAATGGCTCCCCTGGGGCGGGAATACCAGTAGCGGCGTGCCTGCATGCCCGAAGACTTCAAACTCCATATCGTAGCCTAAATGATGGCTGTATTCTTTATGATATTGATTATACATAGGGCTCCTTATGCGTGTTGGGTGGCGTAGGCGGCAAACGCGTAGAGTTCGTCCAGATCGTGGGTTTTGAAAATATAGACGATATCGGACATGACCGCCGCTTCGGCCGGGGCGGGGTAGATCTTTTGCTGAATGCCCGCCTGCCAGCGGGCTTCGGTTTCTTCTTCGGAATGCGCGTAGTGCACATAATGGCGGCGGCCCAAAAAGAGCGTGTAGTATTTTTCGTCGGCGCTTTCTTCTTCCACCGGTGCGCCGGTCACCATATCGGCATAGGCACGGAAGCAGTCGGTATTATTGGACATATTGTGCATATGCGGGGCAAAACCACCCGGCGGGCGCATATTTACCTCCAGCCCTAAAATGTCACCTTTTTTTCCCAGACCTTTTTTGTCTTCGTACAGACGGAAGAATTCAAAATGAATATAGCGGCTTTTTACGCCAAAGGCTTTGACGGCTTTACGGCCGTAGGGAGCCACATCCTCCGCGGGGCCTTTCGTGGAATAAAACATGGTTTCCACACCTAAATTGGCCATATCCATAATCGAAACCGGGCATTCAAGGGTAAACTCCCGTACCGTTTCCCCCTTTGCATCCACGATGCCGTCATAGGTGACGACTTCTCCCGGTACAAATTCCTCCATAAACATGTCCACATCGGGTTTATCGGCAAAAAAAGCCAGCAATTCTTCCTCGTTCATAAACTTATAGGTTTGCGAGGCACCTACCCCGATGTCGGGCTTGGCAATTACGGGATAGCCGACTTCTTTGGTAAAAGACAACGCGTCTTCGGGGGTGGTCAGCATCTGGCCGCGGCAAACAGGGATCCCCGCTTGGCGGAACACTTCTTTCATTTGCGACTTGCGCTTTACGCGTTCCATGTCTTCGGGCTGAAAACCGGTTGTAATATGAAAATCCCGGCGCAACTGTGCGTCCTGTTCCAGCCAGAATTCATTGTTGGACTCCAGCCAGTCGATTTTTCCGTAGCGGAAGGTAAAAAAGGCCACTGCACGCAGCACCTGATCGTAATCCTGCAAAGAATCCACGCGGTAGTATTCCGTCATGGCATTGCGCAACTCCATCGGCAGCCCGTCATACGGCGATTCGCCTATGCCCAGTACCGTAACTCCTTTGGCACGCAACTGCGTAATAAACGCCGTGCCGGTAACCGGAAACTCCGGTGAAATGTAAATAAAATTCATGCCCTCACCTCTTTATCAATGCGCTTGATTGTTAATGCAAATAGGATACCATAGTTTGTTACATTTTGTAACCGGAAAAGCAAAATAAACGCATGATTTAGCCATTTTCTTGGGTATGAATGTAGCAAGCGTTTTCTGTGAAAGTGAAAAAAACAGGCAATCATTTGCATAGGTAAAAACAAAAAGGTAGGATAGAGAAGGAAACATATAAAGACAAGGAGGCGAACACGTGAAACTGACACACACCGGATACACGGCGGAACAAATCAAGGAACTGACCAACAAATATCTGATCGAGACCTACGAACGCTATGACTTTGTGGCGGAAGAAGGCGACGGCATGTATTTGTACGATACAGAAGGCAAGCGGTACCTGGACTTTTACGCGGGGATTGCCGTCAACAATGTGGGAAACAGAAATCTGCGTGTCGCAGAGGCCATCAGCGATCAGGCACAACGGCTGATTCATACTTTTAATTATCCCTATACGGTCCCGCAGGCCCTGCTGGCCGAGCTGATTTGCGAGACCCTGGGTTTTGAAAAGATTTTTTACCAGAATTCCGGATCGGAAGCCAACGAAGCCATGATCAAAATGGCGCGCAAATACGGCGTCGAAAGCGATCACCCCGACCGCTACAAGATTATTACGGCAAAAAACGGCTTCCACGGACGCACCTATGCGGCCCTGTCTGCAACGGGGCGGCCGGAATCCAAAACGCATCGGGGTTTTTTGCCGGTGCTGGACGGCTTTGCCTATGCCGATTTCAATGATCTGCAGTCCTTTAAAGACGCCACCGATGACAACACCATTGCCATCCTGATCGAAACGGTGCAGGGCGAAGGCGGCGTACAAACAGCCGATTACGACTTTATGCAGGGCTTACGCGCGTGGTGCGATGAAAACGACCTGCTTCTGCTGCTGGACGAGGTGCAAACCGGCTGGGGCCGTACCGGCAAGCTCATGGGCTATATGCATTACGATATCAAGCCGGATATTCTTTCCATGGCAAAAGGCATGGGCGGCGGGATGCCGATCGGTGCCATTGTGACGAGTGAAAAACTGGCAAGAGTCTTTGAACCCGGATCGCACGGTTCCACTTTCGGGGGCAATCCCGTCTGCTGTGCGGCAGCCTATGCGGCCATCCGGGATCTGATCGAAAACAAATGGGCAGAAAACGCCGCAGAAGTGGGCGCGTATTTTCGCGAACAGGCACGCACCTTGCCCTATGTAAAAGAAGTGCGGGGCCAGGGTTTGATGAACGCCATTGAATGTTCGATCAAAATGGAAGACAAAAAGGCGCGTTTTGTGGAAGAAGGGCTTCTGATTACGGTGATCGGCAAGCATACCCTGCGCGCTGTGCCGCCGTTGATTGCACAGAAGAAGCATGTGGACGAAGCGATCCGCATTATGAAAAGCATTCTGTCCGAGGAGTGAACCGATGAACGCAAACGAATATGTAAAGGATATGGTCAAACGGGCCCGCGAAGCCCAGCAGCGCTTTGCCGTTTTTACACAGGAACAGGTGGACGAGGCCGTGCGGGCGGTGGGAAAATCCGTCTTTGACAACGCGAAACCGCTGGCCGAAATGGCCGTGGAAGAAACAGGCATCGGCAATGCAGCGCATAAAACCGTAAAGAATCAGGCAAAGCCCAAAGCCACCTGGTGGCGGCTCAAGGGCGTCAAAAGCCGGGGGGTTATTCGGCGGCTGGAAGAAGGCGTGGTAGAGATCGCGCATCCGATCGGTGTGTTGGGCTGCATTACGCCCACGACCAATCCCACAATGACCCCGGTCCACAATGCGATGATTGCCCTGAAAGGCGGCAATGCCGTGATCGTGGGGCCGCATCCGCGCTCGGCAAAAACCACCTTTGAAACGGTTGCGATCATGCGCCGCGCGCTGGAAGAGGCGGGTGCGCCGGCGGATCTGATCCAGTGTGTCAAAGAGCCTTCGGTTGCTGTGTCCCGTGAAATTATGGAACAGTGTGACGCAACCATATCAACCGGCGGGCCGGGCATGGTGAAAGCGGCCTACAGCGTAGGCAAACCGGCATTCGGCGTGGGACCGGGCAATGTAAATGTGCTGATCGCAGAAGATGCGGAGAACTTGGAAGCCATTGCACAAAAAGTCGCCAAGGGTCGCATGTACGACAACGGCGTTTTATGCACCTGCGAACAGTCCGTGATCGTGCCGGATTCCTTATACGCGGACTTTGTCCGGGCGCTGGAAAAAGAAGGGGCGTATTATATCGACAATCCCGAAGAAGCAGCCCGTTTGGGCAAAGCCATTTTCCCCGACGGGACGATGGACAAACGCATGGTGGGCGCGACGCCGGCCTTTATTGCCGAACAGGCAGGCATCCGGATACCGGAGGGAACCCTTTTTCTGGCGGTGCGCGTAGAAAAAACCGGCGATGAAGGCGAGCTTCTGGCCAAAGAAAAGCTGAGCCCCGTTCTGGCGCTCTACCGATACAACGGTTTTTCCGAAGGCGTACAGATCGCCTACCGCAATATCTGCCACGAAGGCACCGGCCACAGCGCGGTCATACACACACAGGATCCGGAGCGTGCCGAACAGTTTGCCATCGCATTGCCCGTAGCGCGGGTGGGTGTGAATATGGTCGGTTCATCCGGTTTGGGCGGCGCGTTCGACAACGGGCTTATGCCGACGGCCACACTGGGTTGCGGTACCTGGGGAAACAATTCCGTCGCGGGCAATCTATGGTGGGACCATCTGGTGAACATCAGCAAATTGGCGTATGTACAAGAAGACCGTGAGATTCCGTCCGATGCAGACGTCTGGGGAGAATAAGAAGAACATCCGTCCGTTTCGCATTGTGCTTTCATTGGTAGCGCTATTGGTAGCCTACGGGATTTTTCAGGCAGCGGGCGGCTTTTCGATGGAAATCTTCCGGAAAAAAGAGCTGGACACAAAAACCGAAGCAGCGTATCGGGAAGCAGTCGATGCGTTTAATATCTTCACGGAAGACTTCACCGCCTTGGGACGCGGTTTAGACGAGGTGGCCGAAAAAGACACCGCGCTATCGGCTGATTTTTTGCGGGAAACCCGCTGGGCTGTGCACGATCTGCGGGAAAGCCTCCCTAAGCTTTCGGCCTTGCCGTTTATACAGGCACATGCCATGAAAGAGCTGGAAAGCCTGCAGCAAAAAGCCGTCGCCTATCTGGACCGGGCGGACTTAGCTTTGGGAACCGATGCACAAAAGATAGAAGAGAACGATCAAAACGCGCTGCGCGCCCTGTTTTCCGAGGCGGCAGCAGCCAGTGAAGCAGCCGCCGACGCGCTGCAACAGGCGTATGAAAGCTTGAAAAACGAACAAAAAGAATAGCCAAAATCCGGTGGGTGGATCGAACCCCGCCGGATTTTTTTTTGTCTTCGACAAGCTTTTGGGTATCCATTATATCAGAGTCTTTTTGAAAGAAGCCGTAACACGGAAGACCGACAAAAAGACTCCCTTGTTTTTTGTTCCAAATAAAAGTAGAAAGAAAGAGGTTTTATGAACGATTCAGAGAAAAAAACGGGCATCGGCTCGTTTGGTCTTTTCAGTTTAGGTTTTGGTGCGATTGTCGGCGTCGGATGGGCGGTGTCTATCAACCGCTGGATGGCGCATTCAGGCGGACCGTTACCCGCGTCGATCGGCTATCTGATTGCCCTGATTATGATGGTGCCGGTGGCGCTTTGCTATGCGGAACTTGCCTCCATGATGCCGGTGGCAGGAGGAGGGATGGCGTATGCTTACCGCGCCTTTAACGAAAAGCTCTCCTTTGTGTCCGGTTGGGCGGCCTTTGGCGCCTTCGTTACGATTATTCCGTGGGAGGCCATCTATGTGGTCGATGTACTTAGTCTTCTTTTGCCTGCGGCCAAAGGACCGCTTCTGTATGAAGTGGCCGGCACCGGGATCCATTTGGGACATATTGTGATCGGAACCGTCGTGTCCACCTTGCTGTATTGGGTCAACCGGAAAGGGGCACACTCTTCGGCGAAGGTGCAGCGCTTCCTGACGATTTTTCTGGTGGGAACGGCGGTTGTGGCCATGGGTGTGGCGTTTTTGTCGTTTGACCCGGAACACCTGCGCCCGGTATACGAAAATGTCGGGCAGGGAAGCCACGACGGTTTTTTAGGCGGAGCATTTGCGATTCTTGCTACGGCGCCGTTTTTCCTGTCCGGCTTTGAAACCATACCCCAGGCGGTGGAAGATGCCTCGGGTTCGGGGGCCTCTGTCGGAAAAATTGTCGTCATCACGGTGGCTTTGGCCTGCCTGTTTTATGCGGCCCTGCTGTTCAGCTTGGGCGGCGCCATGCCCTGGCAGGCGTTTTACGCGCTGGAGTCGCCGGCGGCAGCCAATCTGTTTCGCGTGGTGTTTGACGGACCGGGCGGCACCTTGATGTACTATCTGATACTCATCGGTGCACTGACGGGCCTGTTTACCACGTGGAACGGTTTTATGATGGCCTCGCCCAGACTTTTAATGGCGCTGGCCCGTGCGCGTTTGGTACCGGGCTTTTTTGCCAAGCAGCATCCGAAATACGATACCCCGACCAATGGACTGCTGTTTTGTTATGTGCTGTCATTGGCCGGTCCGTTTTTGGGAATGGGGCTGATCGACCCGCTCACGTCCTTCTCGGCGGCAGGCTTTGTTTTGTCCTGGGTGATTACGGCATTTTGTGTCGTGGCACTCAGAAAACGGGAGCCGGATGCGCTGCGTCCGTATAAAATGCCGGGCGGTGCGGTGCTGGCAGGTGCGGTGGGCGTTTTGATGGCCGTTGTGTTTCTGCTTCTGTTCATCCCCAACAATCCCGTCTTTATGGGCACGCAGGCCGTGTGGTTGTTTATCGGCTGGATGCTAATCGGTGTTTTACTGTACCGGTTCAGCGCAAACGAACGACACAGCATGCCGCCTCAAAAAAGAGAAGATATTCTGTTTGCCAATGCGGAAGAGTAACGGAGCTGCCCGCTGAGGCGATCGGTTTTCAGACCCTGGCCATTGTGAAAAGGAATGTATCGAACCCGTCGTTTTTCGGCGGGTTTTTTATATGCGTGCATAAAAACGGGTATGAAAGAAAAGACAGGGATTCGGGAGGTAGAGAATGAAACAGGAAAAGATACGCTATAAATATCCGTCCAACAGAAATCTGGTTTACGGCAAAAAAGGCATGGCGGCCACCAGCCATCCGCTGGCGGCCGAAGCCGGTTTGTCCATTATGCGAGACGGTGGCAACGCGATCGACGCAGCCGTGGCAATGGCCGCTGCGCTGACGGTGCTGGAACCGACATCCAACGGAATCGGCGGCGACGCGTTTGCCATTTTTTCCAAAGACAATCAAATATACGGGCTGAACGCATCCGGCCCGGCGCCTGCGTCTATTACGGCACAGGCCATGCGGGAGGCAGGGTTTACCGATATGCCGATGCTGGGCGTCTATCCTGTGAATGTACCGGGTGCTGTATCCGCCTGGCAGGAACTGAACCGTCTGCACGGTCGCCTGCCGCTTTCGCAAGTGTTGGCGCCGGCGATTGACTATGCAAAAAACGGCGCGCCGGTGGCGGAAACCGTAAGCTATCACTGGCAGCAGGCCGCTGCGTTTTATGACAAAGACGATCCGCTGTTTCAATCCTGGTTTGACACCTTCACAACAAACGGGCGTGCGCCACAGGCAGGGGAGCTCTTCTGTTTGCCTGATCACGCGGCCACGCTGGAAACCATCGGACGCGACCCCGACGCGTTTTACCGCGGTGTGTTAGCGGAAAAAATGACCGACTTCCTGCAGGAAAACGGCGGGTATCTGACAAAAGAGGACATGGCATCCTTTCAGCCCGAGTGGGTGGACCCGATCGGGGTGGACTACCGGGGGTATGAGGTATTGGAGATTCCCCCGAACGGCCACGGAATTGTGGCGCTGCTCGCTTTGCAAATCCTGAAGCAGCTGCCCGAAACAGACGACGACGCGCTCTATACGCATCAGATGATCGAAGCAATCAAGCTGTCGTTTGCCGATGCGCGGGCCTTTGTAACAGAACCCGCTGCGATGCAGGTGAAGGCGGAAGAGCTGCTGAAAGAAAGCTATGCGAAACAACGCGCGGCATGGATACAGGAAAAAGCCATCTCTCCCGAACCCGGCGACCCGATCCGCGGCGGAACCGTGTACCTGTGCGCCGCCGACGAAGAAGGCACGATGATTTCGTATATCCAAAGCAATTATATGGGCTTCGGATCGGGACTGGTTGTACCCGGCACGGGCATTGCCCTGCATAATCGGGGCAACAATTTCTCTTTGGAAAAGGGCCATCCCAACGAACTGGAAGGCGGCAAACGTCCGTATCACACGATTATCCCCGGTTTTTTGCAAAAAGACAAAAAGCCGCTGGGTGCGTTCGGAATTATGGGTGCTTTCATGCAGCCGCAGGCACATATACAGGTATTGTCCGCCATGCTGCGAGATGGCGACAATCCGCAGGAAGCCATGGACAAGCCGCGCTTTCAGTGGGTTGCAGGCGATGAGATTCTGGTTGAACACGGATTCCCGGAAGAAATCGTAAAAAACCTGGCAGCCCGCGGTCACCGGATCCGTTATTCCGATGACACGGCCAGCTTCGGCCGCGGACAGATGATTCTACGCAATGAAGAAGGCGTATATACCGGCGCCACCGAACGACGCTGTGACGGGCATGTAGCCGTCCGGTAAAAGCGGAACAAAGAAAGGACCGATCATGGAACAAGAAAAGAATTATATCAACGGAGAATGGATCGCTCCGCAGTCCAATGCATATATTGATGTGGAAAATCCTGTGACGCAGGAGATGATTGCAAAAATTCCCAAAAGCGACGAACGGGATGTGGATGCGGCGGTAGCCAGTGCGTACGCGGCGTTTCCCGCCTGGGCCGCCACCGAACCCGAAAAACGTTTGGCGCTTCTAAAAGAGGCCATCCAATGGATGATGGACCGATCCGATGATATGATCCGGACCCTGCGCGAAGAACTGGGCGCACCGCAAGGCTTTGCCAAACGCGTGCATGTGGACGGCAATCTGAAAGAAGCCATGGAACAGATGGAACTGGCAGGAGAAATCGAATACGTGCGGGAAGAAGACGGTTATGAAGTCTGGATGGAACCCTATGGCGTTGTGGCCTGTCTGACCCCGTGGAATTATCCCCTGGGGCAGATCACATCCAAAGTAATTCCCGCGTTGGCGATGGGAAACACAGTTGTTTTGAAACCCAGTTCGCAAACGCCATTGACGGCATACTGGTTTGCGGAAGCATTGATTGCGGCCGGCATACCCAAGGGCGTATTCCAGATGGTGTGCGGATCCGGCAGCGATGTAGGAGATCCTCTGGCCGGGCATGAAAAAGTGGACATGGTCACCTTCACCGGTTCCACCAAAGGCGGGGCGGAAATTGCCCGGCGCGCTTCTGAAGGCGTCAAGCAGATCCTTCTGGAACTGGGCGGCAAGTCGCCGGCGCTGGTGTTGGAAGGCGCGGATCTGGAGATTGCATCCAAACGCGTACTGGATACCATCATCAACAACTCCGGGCAGAGCTGTTCGGCATTAACCCGCATGATTGCCCCGAAAAGCATGAAAGAAGAAGTGGAGCGCGCGCTTTTGGACCGCTTGCAAACGTATAAAGTCGGCGACCCGACCCAAGAAGAAGTGGACGCAGGCCCCGTACAGTCGAAAAAGCAGTATGACAAAGTAAAAGGCTTTATCGAAAAAGGGGTGAAAGCCGGCGCCAATCTGTTAACCGGAGAAATCCCCCGGGGCGACGCCGGTTATATCATACAGCCCGTTATTTTCACCGATGTCGACAATCAGATGGAAATTGCGCAGGAAGAAATATTCGGACCGGTGCTTTCAGTGCTATACTATGAAGACGAAGAAGAAGGCGTTGCCATAGCTAACGACACGAAATACGGGCTGGCATCCGCCGTGTTCGGACCGGAAGAAAAAGCCAAGGCGGCCGCGCGAAAAATCCGCGCCGGCAACGCGACAATCAACGACGGAAAGTCCCCCGGCAATGCGCCTTTCGGCGGATACAAGCATTCCGGCTATGGCCGGGAGGGCGGCAAATACGGCTTGCTGGAGTTTTTGCAAACCAAAGCGATTTTCAGACAGGAGTAATAAATGGCCTATGATTTTACAACCCTGCGCGACGGATTCGCGCAGGGTTCCTACAAATGGAATGCCATGAAAGAGCAAATGCCCGAGGTGCCCTCGGGTATTGTGCCGCTTTCTGTGGCGGATATGGAATTTGTGTTAGCGGAAGAGATCCGGCAGGGCATCGGGGATGCCTTGCAAACCACCATCATCGGATACAATACGCCGACCCAAGGGTACTACGATGCGGTTATCCGCTGGATGAAAGAACAGCATGACTGGACGATTACAAAAGAGTCCATCATTCCGTATCAGGGGGTTGTGCCGATGATCGCCCGCGGGGTGCGCGCTTTTTCGCAGGAAGGAGACGGCGTGCTGATTCTGTCTCCGGTGTATCATCCGTTTCGCCGGGTGATCGAAGAAGCCGGACGAAAAACCGTGGTCAGTTCCCTGCTGGAAGAAGACGGCGTGTACACGATCGACTTTCCCGATCTGGACAAAAAAGCCGCCGAAGCAAAAATCCTGCTTTTTTGCAGCCCGCATAATCCGGTGGGCCGTGTCTGGGATGTGGAAGAACTCAAAAAAGTGGCGGAAATTGCCAAAAAACATAATCTGCTCGTTATCTCCGACGAAATCCATCACGATCTGAGTCTCACCAAAACCCATACGGTTTTTTCCAAAGTGGCAGACGGCGTGAAACATGTTGTAACCACAGCACCGACCAAAACATTCAATCTGGCCGGTGCCAAAGTGAGCAATCTGATTGTAGAAGATCCGGCTTTGCGTGAAACGTTCCTGCAGGAAGAACCGCTGACGCCTTCGGTTTTGGGACTGATCGCCTGCGAGCAGGCGTATGACAAAGGCGGTGCATGGCTTTTGGCGCTGAAAGAGCAAATCAAAGAAAACGAAGCGGCATTCCGTGCAATCCTGCGGCAAAAAGCCCCCAATCTGCGCGTGTCCCCGTTGGAAGGCACCTATCTCTTGTGGGTCGACCTGCGCGCCCTGGGACAGGAAAAAGAAGAGCTGGAGCGCATGGTAAAAGAAGCGTATCTGTTCCCCAACTTCGGGGATCTGTTTGGCGAAGAAGGCCTGGGCTTTATCCGCATCAATCTGGCAGCACCCAAGCAAGTGATCGTAGAAGCGGCCGAACGGCTGGCAGATCGGATCGATAAAAGGGCGTGCTGCTGGTGAGACGCATTTTGTGTTTGGGAGACTCCTTGACCTATGGATACGGCGTGCGCAGGGCGCATGCCTGGCCGCAGCGGCTGGCGGAGCAAATGCAATGTCCGGTGGAAAATGCCGGTGTATCCGGCGATACCACTGCCGGCATGCTGGCACGCTTTGCCGCGCGCGACAAAACCGTACGCTATACGCATTTGATCGTGATGGGCGGCAGCAATGATCTCATTATGGGCCTGCCGGTGGAGCAGCCGCTTGCCCATTTGCGCACCATCATCTATCAGGCCGTACAGTCCGGTATGGAACCGACGGTCGGGATTCCCGTGAAACCCGGACGCGACGTCCGCGAATTTGCCCTGTTTACCCAGGACAAATACGATATGCTTGAACAGGGGCGTGCGGCGTTAAAAGAGGGCCTACTGGAATTCAGTGCCTCCGGAATCTGCAAAGTCATCGACTTCCACGACTTTATCGAAGGGCAGGCGGATGTCTATCTGGATGGCCTGCACCTGAACGAAAAAGGAAATCGGCTCGTAAGTGAGGGATTATATGGATACGCAAAAAGAACAACAACGCAAACGGCGGGAGAGCAAACGAAAGCGGAATAGAAAACCGGCCCTGCTCATTGTGGCAGGGATCGCTCTTGCGCTTCTGGTTCTGCTTCTTGTCCGCTGGAACCGCCCGCTGACAGAAATTGCGCTGCAAAAAGGAGAACCCGACCGGATGGATGCCGCAAAAGACTTCCTGCTTTTTGCAAACGACAAGACCCTGACGGCAAAAAACGCAAACGGAAAGGAACTCTTCCAAAAAACCCTGGATTTCTCGCCGACGCGCGTATTCGCGGGCGACGGATTTGCCATCGCCTCAGACGACAAACAAATCCTGTTTACCGACAAAAAAGGCGAGCAGGATACAAAGATCCCCTTATCCGCGCAGGCGGACTATATGGCAAAAATAAAAAACGGCCTGGTCGTCCTGGCGGATCACCGGTTGACCGTTTACGATAAAAACGGAGAGTCTACGAAGACCTTTGTCACAGAAGACCCGCTTCTAACCGCTGCAGAATCCGACGGGACACTCCTTGCAACGACCGCCCGCATCACGCAGGAGTCGGTGCGGGGTACCTTGTATGAAGAAAAAGAAAATACCCTGCAAACCGCCTTTCCCGCCATAGACGATCTGATTATCGACTATAAAAAAACCGGCGATCGCATGCTGGCAGCCACCACAAAACATCTGTATATCCTGGGAGACAGCCTGATACAGATTCCCGTAGAACAGTATCGCGGCATGCATGAAAACGACCGGATCTATCTACTGGACGGACAGAATCTGAAAATCCTAAACCCCGACGGTACCGCAGTAAAAACCGTAAAAACCCCGGCCGACTATCCGCATCTCAGCGCCGATAAAGACATCCTGCTGCTCTGGAACGACACCGGCTTCATCGTATACGATGCCGATGGTGAACCCCTGCTTGAAAAAGAAATCCCCCTGCAGAAAGTCACCCTGCACGAAGATCACATCACCCTGTTTACCGATCAACACGCCGTACAAGGCACCATACGAATGCTGCAAAAACTCCCCTAAACGAACATAAAAAAACCCGGCCGGGTAGGCCGGGTCTAAGTTTTTAGATAAATTTTTTTGTATAAACTCCAAGAGTTTGAATCAGAAACACCGCTAAAGGAGAAAAAGGGCTTCTCCGCAGCCGGCATTCGGAGCGAGCGGCAGAGCTTGTGGGCTAAGGCGGAAATTGCTCCACAGCCGCGTTCTTGTGGCATGCNCCC
>JGI24710J26742_10002360_pt1 | contig 16692 bp, 12 predicted proteins | sample BioPla2DNA2_FD_26742 | JGI IMG/M metagenome (IMG submission 26742) | reverse complement strand
TCAGTAATACTGTATACAATCTCGACGCCGCCGTCTCGGTATTTTGCAAGGTCGGTAAACGACCACGCCCATCCTTCAGCAGACGTTACGGTCTTTGTATCGACCTCGACACCGTCTGCCAGCAGGCGAATCATAATGCTGTCAGGTCGAATACCCTTCTTGTCATCATTATCAGACCAGGTCTTCAAGCCGGACACTTCCACCGTTTCAGGCGTATGTGTGTTCGTCACATCGTAGCCTTCAATCGTCGCTGTGTACCCTTCCACCTCATCTTCGGATACGCTGTACACAATTTCGACGCCGCCTTCATACTTGGGCAGATCGGTAAATGTCCACGCCCAATTGTCATCCGCATCCGGTGTGACTTCCAGGCTCTCAACTAGGACCGGTTCGGCTACACCAACCTTCTTGTAGAGATTGATCGTGATCGCATCAGGTCGCTTGCCATCCTGATCGTTTGCGTCATCCCACGTCTTTTTGCCTTCTACATCCATGAGAGTAATCTTTGTAAACGAGAAGTGGAACGTATCATCAAGTTTGTAGCGATTGCGTATATACTCGTCTGCTGCGCCAAAGCGAGCGGGAATGTCATACTGCCAGTAAATCGGGAAGACGGCCTCATATTTACCGTCCGGCAACTCGTCAAAACCGACGTTCATGTAGTTAATATACTCACCGGTGTCTGTATCCTTAATAAAGGCGCCATCTTCACCTCCCTCATAGCGGAAGAGGAAGAGTTTATCTAAGGAAGACACGTCAAGATCAAGGAATTTCAATTGATCCAAATCATAATAATTAACGCTTTCAATATGACCAAGCAGGGCATTTCGAATCTCCTCTGCAGTCATTCGGTTGGTGATGCTGACATCACTTTCTTTGTATGTTGCTTCGGAAAGGGTGGCACCAGTCCGAACAGCAAGATACATATGCATGGTCTCGTCTTCTTGGTAAGGTGTTCTTGTTACACCTTGAATACCGTTTGCTACATCTTCGAAAACCACATCACCGTATTCAACTTTAACAACGGAACTGACATCCTTAATAGCAAATGTATTGTAGCCTTGAGCAGAAACTCGATGGAATCGGTCTGTAAACAAAATACTTGCCGTCAAATTAAAGTTGTTTTCTGTATAGCTACCGGGTAGCGGCTCAGGAATGGCCGCCAGGTTAATTTCATATACGTCCGTATCTTCGTTGAGTATAGCTATTTCCGACCGGGGATACATGTCCGGGTAGGTCGGAATAGAATTTAAGCCGGAGATCACTCCTCCGGTATCTTTGTCTACCGGATACCAGATAGCAGGGACAACGACTTTGATTCTAGGCTGATGCAGTTTGATGGTATAGGTAATATTTTCATCTACTTTTTTGTTTAGAATTTCATCTTCCGTGTAGACATTTGTCCCGTCGCTGATCTCTTTGATTTCCCAGCCTTCATCTAATTCGTAGTTGGGAATGCTGAGTCCTGCGTCATTCATGCTTTGCCCTTGAACAAGCCCTACAGCATTATTGGGCTTTTCTACATTTTGGTAACCGCCCAAGGATAGAAGCTCAATCGGATCTGTAAAACGCCCGTGTGTTTCTTCATCGGCAGATGGGGCAAACTCAAAGGTCACCTGACGGTAGTCATCAATTAAGATGAAGTCATTTTTAAAAAGGGGTGTATAGGATGAATAATCGACGCTATAGTCTGTCTTGAAGATAAAAGGTGCCGTATAGGTGTTCTCGGTTGTCAGCTGCTCATAGGCGCTGAGAGGCAAGTTGGCGGGCACGCTTCTCGCTTTTTGACACAAGACAGCTACTTTGCTCAGTTTGTTGGTAAAGGATGTCGTACCGCTTCCCCCCATGGCATTATACATCCGCGTCCATGCCCAATTGTCACCGCTTTGTGGCTCAATAGACTGATCGTTAATGGTAACTTTGGACAGCATGGCGACAATACCGGATTTCTGCCATAGCGGATAATCCCCAAAGGCTGCCCAAGCTTCATTCAAATTCCATTTGTCATGGTCCATAAATGTTCTATTGGCAACTTCACTTCGTTTTATTTCCAGGGGACCTGCATATTCGACTGTTGGGTCGCCGGCTCTGGTGCCTGCTCGAGTCAATCCGGATGTTGACGGATCGGCTTCAGCGCCGTATTGATGTAAATCATCTGTCAGAGGAGTTTCGGCTTCTAGAGCAGATTCTTCCTCCGGCGTTTCAGGCAACGAAGCATCCGCTGCCTGTGCCAGTATTGGTAGATAACTTTGCAGAACAAGTGATATAAGCAAGAGCAAAGTGACGAATAATGTCTTTATTGTTCTTGATTTTCTCATTCTACTGACCTCCTTGTGTAGAAGTAAATTTCGCCAGTTTCGTGGCATCTTAACGGTATTTTCTGTTCATTTCATAAATCACGTGGGGACAATTGAAGCGTGTAGTTGAGGGTGTCACACCTTCCTTAATGTTTCGTTTCGCAATGAAGACCGACGCTTCAGCTTTTCAGCAGGATTTGAATCCACATGGGAGTCTCTTCCTGTATTTACGAGAAAGTAAAATTCCTGTAGAGTTCGGAAGATAGCCTCTCTGCAACATTTCTAGATAATATGGTGTAAAACATGTATCACATCGGAATGGATATTGCAAAGAAAGCTCACGAAGTGCTTCACTTAAATTGACGATTTAGGATACGTAAAAGATATCACAACAACATTAAATATTCAAGCAAAATCAACAATGAGTCAACATTGTCAAGGCAACAAATTCCGGATCTTTTGCCTTTGAACTCTTGAGAGCTTCTGCTCCGCTTAACGCCGTGTCAAGGGCGAGATAAGAAGATCACCTGCCTTTCTATCCGTTAGTATAGTCCGGCATTTTAACCTCCCTTTTTGGCATGAAAAAACCGCCTCGGGGGGGGCGGTTAATTGTTTAGATAGATGTCATCGTATATTCGTTGTGCTTTTCGTCCCAAGTCAGTTAGCTCGTAGTTGTCATCCAATCCAATGTCGGAGATGAAGATGTCAAGAGGCCTGAGAATATCATTCAGATCATTTGATTCCATATCAATCTCAGGAACATTTTTACTTATAAACAGACGCTGTTCATCTGATATTTTTAGACTCATTTTTATCTCCTTTGAGGGTTTGTCTGAATAAGAAGAGCTGTGTCTAGCTCCACGGTGACTTTGCCTAGATCAGTTTCGCAGGTCACTCGATTGTGGCCATTAACTGTACGATACGTTTTTCGGGACGTCGGGTCAAGTAGTATTTGTTTCACGTTCTTGACGGGAACCCCTGTTCTTTTGCCCGGGTGTGGATGGGCGGATGACCCAAGTATTCTATCAATAAAGTGTGGGACGTAGCCGGTAAGTTTTGTCCCGTCAACTACAAGACCGAGTAGTTGACTCTCAATCGCTCTGGCTGTATTAATATACAGATCAATTCCGGTTAGGACATGAATATCGCCTTTTTTCACCGCATTCACAAATCCATCTAAAAGCCACGTATCTCCTGCAAGCTCAATAGCACGGATCCGGTCCATAGTCCGTCTATATCCAAGAGGTTCAAGATAGTCCTTATACTTGTTATAGGTGGCTTTATTAATCGCCCAAACACTCTTGCTACTTGTACTTCGATTATACTCGAAAACCCCGACATTCTCCAGCTGCGGCTTAAGACCGGCTGTCCGTGCAAAATCAAGGTATTGCTCACGTTGCCTGCGAAGAAGTACACTCTTTGCTGTAAAATCGTCTTTAAGTCCCGCTGCATCATAACCAATAAGCTCTCGCTTCGTCTTGCGCATATTCCGCTCAAGCTGCCGCATGCGCTGGGTGGCCTCATAATGCGTGTATGTCTTACCATCATACTCAAACGGAGGATTATCGATATTCTGAAGTTCTTTATTAGTCCACATGCGCTCAGAACCCTCAAAATAAGGGTGCCAATCATGCCTGCAGTTGGCTCCTTTGAAGCCGGTATCTTATGTTCAGCGTGCTGAGATACCTTTGATCTTTTTACAAAAGTACTTATCGCAGTATGAGGATATAAAAGAAATAGATCTGGCTGATCAAAAGAAGATCATCCGGATCTTAGTTCATAGTGTTGTGGTGTTCCAGGACGAGTGTCGGATGGGCTTCTTTGACGTGCTGGCAGTGTCCGGAAGGATCCACAAGTTGGGTGATACGGTGGTGCTGATGGAGGGACTCGAACCCCCGACTTCCTGCATGTGAGGCAGGCACTCTAACCGGCTGAGCTACATCAGCAGAACACAATTATTTTATCATGCTTTGTCTCAAGTTGCCAGCTATTTTTTGTTTCAAGTTTGCATCTCGTCTTCGTTCGCGAGACATATTTTATACTTTGAGAAATACTCTTCTACAATCTGATTCGGGTTTTTAAAGTTCAATGATATCGTTGCTGTTTTATAGTATCTTCTCTTGTAACCTTTACTCTTGCAGCGCACATAGACTTCAGCCGGGCCGTAGACCTTGTTTCTCTTCACCTTCTATTATGAGCATTGGGGCTATTGTGAGTCCTCCTGGAGCGAAGGGCGAGGCTTTTCATTTCTTCTATTATTATCTTCATGAAGAGACTTATTTTTGATACCGGGTTTTGTGGTGAAGCTTATTGTATCGGATTCTTCCTCTTTTTTTATTTATTTCTGCAACATATGCCTTATCACGTTACAGTTGAAAACATCGAATTTTCAGCGGTGTTTTGAGATAAACAGGAAAAAAGCCATCGATACAATAATTGTATGGATGGCTGTCTTTCGATTGGTGGACCCGGAGGGATTCGAACCCTTGACCTCTGCGTTGCGAACGCAGCGCTCTCCCAGCTGAGCTACGAGCCCGACTGCTCTCTCTATGATACCGAATTTTTGTTTTAATGCAAGACTTTTCTTTTAATTGTGAAACGTCTGACTTTTTGGATGGCTACTTATTCATTTGCGATCCAGATTGACTCCGGCACTTCTCATGAGGCCTTGCGACCAGTCGGTTCTCATAAGCCATATAAAGAAGATGATCGCAGCGATGATATTTGAGAACAGATTGCCCCAGAAGATGGAGAAAATGCCCAGCGCTTCTTTTGTAAAGAGGATAAAGACGTAGCGGAGTATCCAAATGCGCAGGACTCCGGCTACGAGAGGGGCTCGAGTGTTGGCAAGTCCGACAAAGGCGCCTTGAACCGCCATGAAGATGCCGAAACCGACGATCGATGCGGTATAGATATTCATAGCGGGCACCGCGATCGAAAAGATCTCATTTTTAACGGCCTGTGACATAGTGGGGTTGTTGAGGAAGAGTCGAACCAATGTCGGAGACAAGGGGACGAAAACGGCAATCATCAGCGCACAGAGAATCAAGGTGAGTATGCAGCCTTGAAAGAAGATTTTTTTGGCGTTCTCCTCGCGCCCGGCAGCAATATTGACACTGACCATGGTTGTGATGGTCGTGCCGATCGATGAGGGAAGAGTAAATTCCATGGAATTGATATTGCTGGCAATCGTCTGGGCGTTGAGAGCGACCGGACCGAATGATACAACTTCTTGGTTGATGAGAAAGAAGCCGAGGTTCATCATAAAGGAGCTGATCATCGTGGGCACTCCCAGACGGACCAGTCTTTTTATGGCCGCCTTATCAAAGCGATATCCTTTTAGAGAGAGTCGGAGCTCTCCTTGTTTGATGAACAGATCATAGTACATCCATATGCCGATGATGAGGTATGAAGAGAAGGAGGCCATAACGGCTCCGACGATTCCCCATTTCAGCGCGGTGAGATACAGTGCGTTAAAGATGATCTTTAAGATGAGCAGTATGATCATTCTGTAGAAAGTTGCTTCTGGTTGTCCGGTAGCATTTTTAAATGAATTGAAAATTGCCGCAAGGAATAAAAACGGAATGACCAAGGCGTACAGACTTAGATAGGTAAACACCAACGGAGCAAGCTGTGGATCCATTCGATTGGTGAGAAGGAAGGCGGCAAGAACCATGACGGGAGCCAGCAGAACCCCCAAAAAGGTGCTAAAGACCATCATCTGTGTAGAGAAATGGCGAATGCCGTTCATATCGCCTTGCCCGTTTAATTGCCCGAGAATAGCCATAGCTGCTGTACCTAAGCCGAGTGAGAGGGCGTTTACCATCTGTATGATCGGTTGAGAATAGCCGACCGCCCCTGCAACGATATGACCGGCGCTATTATTAAGAAACAGGCCGTCGCTTAAAGGAATCAATGCCGATACGGCAGCCATCATCAGCGTAGGAATGGAGAGGCGCCATAGCACATGAAAAGTATTCCCGTGCAAAATCATTTCTCTTCGTTCTGTCACCGAAGGAGCATGCTTTTTCTTCTGTGTTTTAATCATTGTACTCACTTTCTTCTTAAATAAACAGATTAGAGAATCATATCACAATGCGGTTATTCTTCAAGCCTTTTTTGCTGTCTTGTCATCAAAGATATGATTTTGGCCGATTTTGAAGGAGTTTTGATGAGCTCATGAGCTCTGCGATAGCGGATGGAATTGATTTGCACAGCTTCCTATGATACGATTTCAGTGCATTTATCCATATTTTTATTCATTAAAGGAGTTCCATGATGAGAGTTCAACCTGTCCGAGGTACGCGGGATTTTTTGCCTCAGGAGACAAGACTTCGTGATTATTTGCAGGAGAAGATTCTCCACACTTATATTCAAAACGGTTTTGAGCGCATTCTCACACCTGCGCTTGAGGATGTGGAGAACCTCGATAAGAGCGAGGGGGGAGAAAATCTCAACTTGATATTTAAAATACTGAAGCGCGGAGACAAGCTTGAGCGCGCCATCGATGAGAAGAAATATGATGAGCTCAGCGATGTCGGTCTGCGTTACGATTTGACCCTTCCGCTTTGTCGCTATTACGCAAACAATAAGTCAAATCTCAATCTTCCTTTTAAAGTGATACAACTCGACAGAGTGTATCGGGCAGAACGCCCCCAAAGGGGAAGAATGAGAGAGTTTGTGCAGTGTGACATCGATATCCTTGGAAGCGATTCTTATGAGTGCGAGATCGAGCTGATCTATGTCATGGGCAAAACGCTTCTGGCAATCGGCATGAAAGATTTTGTGGTTCATATCAACGATCGAAGGCTTCACCAACTTCTGCTTGGGAAGCTCGGCTTTTCAGAAGAAGAATACGAGACGGTCTCCATTACACTTGATAAGCTTGATAAAGTGGGCCTTGAAGGCGTCACAGAAGAATTGCTGCAGAAAGGATGTTCCCCTGAGGCTGTAGAGGGATTTTCGCGGCTTCTCGTTCCGGGTGAGGCGACACTTGAACGGGTAGAGTCCTTAGTGGGAGATCAAGAAGCGGCCCGATCTCTTAGGGCAATCATCGCTGCCAGTGAGAAGCTGAGCGGCGGCAAGTATAAGATTATGTATGATCTGAGTCTCATCCGCGGCCAGGGTTACTACACAGGGACAGTGTTTGAAATAACGACACCTGATTTTCCGGGCTCAATTGCCGGTGGCGGTCGATATAACAAACTCATCGAAAAATTTATCGAAGAAGATGTTCCGGCTGTTGGATTTTCCATCGGGTTTGAGAGAATCTTCTCCATTTTAAACGAGGCGGGATACGTTATCCCTGAGGAGAAGAAGCGCATAGGGGTCATCTATGATGCCGGAATGATCACCGAGGCTATCCTTCACACCGAATCTCTTCGAGAGAAATATGAAGTCACATTATTTGAAAGACCAAAAAAAGTCGGAAGATTGATCAATCGAATGCAGGAGAGAGGGCTCTCCGGCTTTGTGTATGCTGACAATCCGGAAGAAATTCGTCTGTTTGAGACGGAGAAATAATAGAGACTATGCTCTTTCAACGAGTACACAAAAGTCAAAGAAACTAAAAAGCAGACCTTCTATGTCGAGGGTCTGCTTTATTATCATGCAAAACTATTTGACGATTGCCGTCAGAACCATGGAGAGAATGAAGAGCCCCGTCACGATGTACATGATCGGGTGAACCTTTTTTCCTTTTCCGGTAAAGATCATTGAAAGGCAGTAGAAGATAAATCCTGTCGAAATTCCTGTTGTGATGGAGTAAGCAAGAGGCATCATCGCCAAGGTGAAAAAAGCGGGAATGGCAACGGTGAGATCTTCCCAATCGATCTTTCCGATGCTCTCGGCCATCAGGATACCTACGACAATGAGCGCAGGGGCAGTAGCTGCTGCGGGGACGATGCCAATAATCGGAAGAAGGAAGAGTGAAAGCAGGAACAGAACGGCAGTCACCACGGAGGTGAGGCCGGTTCGACCGCCTACGGAAATTCCGGCTGCGCTTTCAACATAGGTTGTCGTATTGGAGGTTCCCAAAAGTGCTCCTATGGAAGTGGCGGTTGCGTCGGCAAAAAGTGCCTTATCGAGCTTCGAGGAAAATCCGTGGCCCTCCTCAAACTTTTGGAGATCCTTTTCATCGAAGATGCCGCTTCTGCGTCCGGTTCCCAAGAAAGTGCCGATGGTGTCAAATGTATCTGTGAGAGAAAAGGCAAAAATAGTCGTCAGCACTAATAGTATTTTGCTCGGGTCTGCAAACAGTCCCGGAATGTCCATCTTAAGGAATGTGTGTTTGAGATTGCCGAGGTTTACATTTGTGGCGGAAAAGTTGATCAGTTCACGCGGAACAACGCCTGTTACGACGGCAATTCCCGTCGTCAACAAAATGCCTAAAAGGATGGCTCCTTTTACGTTGAGGAGCATCAGAGCAACGGTGATGATGAGTCCTGCAAGCGCCACCAAGGCATTGGGATTGGTAAAATCCACGAGAGAAGGGACGACTTTGGCAAACATGCCGGTGTTTTCTCCGATGGGAGATTCCCCAAGAAATTGGAGAAAACCTGCATTTATAAGTCCAACATATGCGATGAACAGTCCGATGCCGCCGCTGATGGCATACTGAAGTGATTCCGGAATGGCTCTCATGATCATTTTGCGAAGCTTTGTGACGGTAATCAAAATATTAATCAGCCCGCAGATAAACACCATGGCCAGCGCTTGCTGCCAGGTGAAGCCCATGCCGAAGACGATCGTAAACGTGAAGAAAGCGTTGAGTCCCATACCGGGAGCCTGGGCAAACGGAACGTTGGCGACAAGCCCCATGACGAGTGTGCCGATGACGGCGGCCAAGACCGTAGCGATGAAGACGGCCGTCTGATCCATCCCGGTCAGAGATAGAATCTGAGGATTGACAAACAGAATGTATGCCATCGTCAGAAATGTAGTTGTGCCGGCGAAAATCTCCGTTTTCACATCGGTGTGATTTTCTTTAAGGCGAAAAAACTTATCCATAAAACCCCCTTATAATCGATACACTTCAATACTAAACGAGGCTTCGGCGAATTGCAACTCAAAAGCGAATGTCAAGAAAAAGAAGCGCATCATTGATCCGCGTGCTTTGATGAGGCAGATTATTGAGAAGATGACACTTCTTTATTTGCTATGAAATCTGTCAATTGATCGAGAGATTTTCGTTTTTTTCTTCTGAGCGGCTCGTCTTTTGCATATCCAACGGAGATGACCAGTCTGATTCTGTCGCTGACACCCAGGATTTCTTGAATACGCTTTTCGTCAAACCAGCCCAACATACAGGTCCCGAGACCTTTTTCTGCAGCGGCTAAAACAAAGTGGATGGCAGCGATGCCGATGTCAACCGAGCGATAATCCTGGTTACGAAAGCGAGCGCCTAGAGAGGCTGTGGCATTATAGGGCGCTTCACAGATGACAATTTGTACCGGTGCGTCTGTAGAAAAGCGATTGAGTCCTGCGCTCTGAGTAGCCTTTGCGACCTGCTTTGCCTTCTCAGCTTCACAGACATGGAAAAAGTAGGGCTGCGCATTGCTGGCGCTGGGCGAAAGCCGCATCGCCTCGAGGCAAAATAATATATCCTCCGGTTTGACCTTTTTCTCCGGGTCAAATTTTCTTGTGCTCTGTCGAGCTTCCACAAGGGAAATGAAATCCATTGAAACCTTCTTTCTATTCATGATTGACAGTCAGATATGATGGCGCGAGATGCGATCGCGGCAGAGCTCCAAGCCCACTGCAGGTTAAAGCCGCCGCTTCTGCCGTCTATATCGAGGATCTCTCCTGCAAAGTACAGACCGCTGATAATGGTTGATTCCATGCTTGCGGGATCAACTTCTTTTGTGTTTACACCTCCGGCTGTCACTTGTGCGCTTGACCAACCTTTGAGCCCTCTTATGGGAATGCGCCAGTCGGTGAGAAGCCGAGCGAGGGAATATGTCTCCTTTTTAGTTAAGGAAGAAACGGTCCTTCGGATATTGTCGATTCCCGCCTCTTGGATGATGACCGGGATCAGGCGTTTGTGAACGAGGCCGATCAATGCGTCATGAATGCTTCGATCGGGAAAGAACGAGGAGCGCTCCATCAGCCGCTCATATGTTTCTTGCAGAGGTTCATTGAAAAGAGAAATCGAAACCCAAGGGGTTTTTCCCTGTGCGAGAAGAGCGCCTGCAAGGCGGCTGAGCTGAAGGGCGGGCGGCCCTGAAATGCCATAATTGGCAAAGAGCAAATCCCCTTCTTCTGTTTGGAGAAATTCATCACCGAGCCCGAGGTGGAGCCATCTGCGCAGCTTAACTCCTTCGATCTTAGGGAAGAAATTCCCCTGCAACATCAGCTGCACCAGCGAAGGAGAGAGGGGGGTAATTGAATGGCCCAACGAAGCTGCAAGAGAGTATCCGTTTCCATCGGAGCCGCTTGAGGGCATAGCCTTGCCCCCGGTGCATAGAAGAACTTTTTTTGCCGTCAGGTTTCTGCCGTCATTTGTAGTGACGATGAATCGGCCCTTTTTTTTGCGGATACCCTTCACAAATGTGTCTGTAAGAATATCTATGTCTCCATTGCGCAAGCGCAGGAGAAAAAGGTCGAGAAAGCTACTCGCCTGTTCACTTGACGGAAAGGCTTTTCCGTTTGCTTCAATCTGCGGCTCAATTCCCAGGGAGCGGAAATAGGAGAGAATAGTTTGAGGCGGAAATGTTTCAAGTGCAGTCGACGCAAAGCTGACGTCTTCACCGGAAAAGTCCTCGAGTGAAGTGTATATATTTGTATAATTGCAACGCCCGTTTCCCGTAGCAAGAAGCTTTTTTCCTATGCGGGCATTGCGTTCCAGAAGTCCGACGCGCAGGCCCTTATTCTGAACAATGGTAGCGCTCATGAGACCGGCGGCGCCTCCGCCGACGATCAGAAGATCATAATTGGATGTCATATTAATCCCCTGGAAATATTCTATGGCAATTATATCATTAGAACATGTCGAGAGACCCCTTCTTGGAAATTAAACACACAAAAGGTGCACAAGAGGGAGAGTGGTGTATTATCTTACAAGAGTGCGGCGATACAAAAGATAGAGTAAAAATTGATGAAGTTCTTCGTATTCTGCAGATGTAAGAAATTCAGCGGAGTTTTCCACACTGATGACCGGTTCGCTCTTCCAGCCCAAAAGCTCTTGCGGCGTCGTGTCAAGAATTTCGCTAAGAGCCATCAACGTGCTGGAAGACATATTCTCGATCACTCCCTGTTCATAACGATAGTACGTGCTTCGAGCAATCCCCAGTTGATCTGCGATATCAGCCACGGCGAGGTTTTTCTCTTTTCTCTTTTTTCGCAATTGATTTGTTATGCTCATATGTGCTCCTTTTGCCTACAAGATAGCATAATACTCTCATAAATGCAACAAAAATTCTGAATATCGGAACATATTAACGCAATTATTTGCATTCATGTATAATAATTATATATTAATGCGAAAGTGAGCACCATGAAGAAGCAAGAGCTTAAGGGAAGAATACGGGCAAAGGGCTTTACCCAAAAAGAGTTCAGTACAGCTCTGGGTGTAAGTCCGGCTTCTTTGAGCAGAAAGCTTGCCGGCACGCATGAGTTTACCGTCGGAGAGATCGAACGCATGAAAAAGTTACTGGACCTGAGTGCGGAAGAGGCAGTGGAACTGTTTTTTGAGCAGAAACAATCCGATTAACAAGGCACCCTTAGAGCTTGCTATTTTTTGAAATCTCATACGATGTATCACATGAAACAGTATACTTCATAAATAAAACATGCCCGGATTGTACCGTGTCCATCCGGGCATGTTCTCTGTTATATCAATTAGCAACTATACACCCAATGGAGTGATAAACCAGATCTCTTTGGCGTATTCGTGAACGGTGCGGTCACTGCTGAATTTACCTGCTCGAGACATATTTAGAATGCATTTTTTTGTCCAATCATCCGCGGCGCGATAGGCTTCGTCGATCTTCTTCTGAGCCTCTCTGTATGATTCAAAATCCGCCAGGACGAAGTAGCTGTCTGCACTTTCCCAGCTGTTTTGCAGCAGGGAGTCGTAAATCTCGCGAAATACGCCGCTTCCTCCATCGTTGAATGTTCCGTCGATAAGGGAGTCGACGACCCGCTTCAAACCGGGCACTGTTTCATAATACTCATAGGGATTATACGTTTTACGCAATTCTTCCAGTTCTTCAAAAGTGTGTCCGAAGATAAAATTATTTTCTTCTCCCGCTTCTTCAACGATTTCTACATTGGCTCCATCGAGGGTTCCGAGTGTCGGTGCGCCGTTGAGCATAAACTTCATATTACCTGTGCCGGAAGCTTCCTTTCCTGCAGTGGAAATCTGCTCAGATACATCTGCAGCCGGGAATAGCTTTTGAGCATAGGAGACATTGTAATTGGTGACGAAGACAACTTTGATTTTTCCGCCAATGCGTGGGTCTTCATTGATCTTCTTTGCGATTTGGTTGATAAACTGAATGATTCCCTTTGCCCTGCGGTAACCGGGAGCCGATTTTGCTCCGAAGAAGTATGTTCTCGGCTCAAAATCGTCTCCATTTCCATCGAGGATGGTATAGTAGCGATCGAGAATGGCAAAGGCATTGAGAAGTTGGCGCTTATATTCGTGCAATCTTTTGATCTGTATATCAAAAATGCTGTCCGGATGAATGCGGATTCCCTCGCGCTCAAGAATGAGATCGGTCAGCTGCTCTTTTTTCTTTCTTTTGACGTAGCGAAACTTCTCTCGAAAACGAGGATCGTCGCTATGGCGCTCCAGTAACCGCAACTCTTCGAGATCCGTCACCCAGCGAGAATGCCCCAGCGTGTCGCTGATCAGCTCAGCTAATTCCGGGTTGGAGAGAAGAAGCCAGCGCCTCTGTGTGATGCCGTTTGTCTTGCTTTGAAACTTCTCGGGATAGACTTGATACCAGTTATTGAGCTCGCGCTCCTTGAGGATGTGTGTGTGAAGTTCTGCGACTCCGTTTACATAGCGGGAGCCGTAAATCGCCAGGTGAGCCATGTGGAGCATGCCGTGGTGGAGAATGCGCATGGAATCGATTTGGTTTTCCGGGATTTTTTTGTTTCTCAGTTCTTGAACCAGATGTTCATTGATCAGGCAGATGATTTCGTATATGCGGGGAAGTTTCTGCCGATATAGTTCTTCATCCCACTTTTCAAGAGCTTCTGAGAGGATGGTGTGGTTGGTGTAGCTAAACGTTTTTTTGGCGATTTCGAGGGATGTTGAAAAGCTGAACTTTTCTTCATCCATTAGAATCCGAATCAATTCCGCCACGGCGACGGCAGGATGCGTGTCATTTAGCTGTAGTGCATTAAATTCGTGAAAATTGCTCAGCGTGCCATGTTTAAACCGATGCTTTCCGATCAGGTCCTGAATAGAGGCGGAGACGAAGAAATACTGTTGCTTCAGGCGCAGAATTTTTCCTTCCATTCGACTGTCGTTTGGATATAGGACGCGCGAAATATCTTCTGCCCGGTTTTTTTCATGCATGGCAGCATCATATTCCTGATTATTAAATAGAGTGAAATCAAACTCTTCCAAAGGCTCGCTTCGCCAGAGGCGGAGCGTATTGATGACAGGCGAATTGTAGCCGATGATCGGTGTATCGTAGGGGATGGCATAGACTTCCTGGTCGCTGAAGCGAATGATGCGGCGCTCGCTTTCGCGGCGAATAGACCAGGGGTCTCCGTAACGAAGCCAATTGTCCGCCTTTTCCACTTGGGCTCCCTGCTCATCAAAATCCTGAGCGAAGATCCCATATTCATAGCGGATGCCATATCCATTCAGGGGATAGCCGAGTGTAGCCGCAGAATCGAGAAAACAGGCGGCCAGCCTTCCGAGTCCTCCGTTTCCAAGCCCCGGATCCTGCTCGACATTTTCAATTGCGTTGAGATCGAGTCCGATTTCTTCCAGAGCTGAGCGCACCGTGTCATAGATCTGGAGATTGAGAAGGTTGTTTCCAAGAGCTCTCCCCATCAAATACTCGCTGGAGAGATAATAGGCGTTGCGTCGTCTCTTTGACTCAATATCACTGGTCCAGTAAAGACCAACCACTCTCATAATGACTTTAGAGATGGCATTGTAGAGCTCATAGGGCTTTGCACGCTCCAGACTGACGGCGTAGTCACTTCGCAGTGTGCTTTTTACATTAAAAATAAAATCGTCTTTACTAAACAGATTCAAGGGGAGTCCTCCTGTAAATTATTGTCCATTCGGCAAGTTCGGCGGCGCTTTGTGAATCGGGAATCTCGCTCATTCGCCAGATCCAATTGCCGCTCAGTGTATTGGGGATGTTGATCCGCCCTTCCCGTCCTATTCCCAGAAGGTCTTGGACAGGGAGGATGCATGTTCGAGCGATGGAAGCCATAAGGGTGAGATGAGCCGTTTTTTGTACCGGCTCACCGCCCTCTTCCAGGCGCAGGTATTTCTTTGTAAATTGTCTGATTTCACTGCCGGCGTGTTCCCACCAGCCTACAAAAGTATCATTATCATGCGTTCCGGTATACACCACATTGTCAAGTTCATAATTGTGAGGAAGATGCTCATTGTCCGAATGTGGATCAAATGCAAACTGTAAAACTCGCATTCCCGGAATGTTGAGATCTTTTCGAAGGCGGATGACATCGGGGCTTATTAGACCCAGATCTTCAGCGATCAAATTCAGCTCTCCGAGAGCTTCTCGGGCACAGGCAAACAGATCATAGCCCGGTCCCTTTTCCCAGCGTCCTTTGCTCGGGTGAGAACCCGCCGGGATGCTCCAGTAGTTCACAAAGCCTAAAAAGTGATCGAGCCGCACATAGTCGTACATTTTCAAATGGTGAGAGAGGCGGGAGATCCATGGAGCGTAGTGCACTTTTTTAAGTGCTTTCCAGTTAAATATCGGATTTCCCCAGAGCTGTCCGTCGTCAGAGAATGCATCCGGCGGATACCCTGCTTCTCGTAACAATTTTCCTTCTTTGTCGAGCAGGTAGAATTTCGGATCTTTCCAGACGTCTACACTGTCATGCGCCACATAAAAGGGGAGGTCGCCAATAAAGTAAATCCCCTGTTCTGCAGCATATGCGCGCAAATTTTTCCACTGTTGCCACGCTTGAAGCTGTGTAAATACCCAGAAATAATAATTATCTTTATGTGATCGTCGGAAAGCCTCCAAGGCACTTGCCTTTCGAAAGCGAAGGTCTTCATCCCAGTGATACCATGGGAGTCCTCCATAGGCGTCTTTGATGCTCATAAAAAGAGCAAAATCATCTGCCCACGCATGTTTATTTGCAAAAGCGCGAAGGAGTTCATTATTATATTTTTTTGCTGCAAGGCGAAGCAGAGGGATTCTCTTTGAGTACATGAGACTGTAGTCTATGTTTGCATTCTCCGTATTACAGTCGTACTCGATGAGTTCAGATGATGTCAATAACCCCTCTTCTTGAAGAATATCCACATCGATATAATATGGACTGAAGGCATAGCTGGAAAAGGTCTGATAAGGAGAGTCTCCCACACCTGTCGGACCGAGCGGCAGGATCTGCCAATATGACTGTCGTGCCGAAGCAAGATAATCCACAAAATCATACGCTTGGGAACCGAAGGAACCCATTCCCCACCCGGAGGGCAAGGCGCTGATCGGAAGAAGAAGACCGCTGGCTCGGTTTTTCATAAGACCTCCTGATTCAAAAGTCAGTATCAGTATATCATGCAAAGAGAATACAATGAAAGATTCTATTTTTCATGTGATATGAAAGACACTTCGGTCCCGATTAAGGTGTGCATGGCCTCCCTTTGGACAGTATCTCTATGGACGGGGATAAAGGTTGCGTCACAAAAAACAACGACATATCTTTCCTGAACACTTCTAGCATGGAAAGCTTTAACATCTTCATCTACAAGCTTGGTAATGTTTGAGATAGTAGCCGGAGAACAGTGGTGGCCATACATTTTTTCGATTAGATCGGCAATTTCCCGAGTGGTAATGCCTTTTTGATACAGCTGGATTTGGATTTCGCTCCGGGTCTTCGGCTCGCTGTTTGTGAGGCGGAATTGTCTGTTGATGGAATTCTCCCAAACGGTCTCGGTAGATCTGAAGCTCTAAGGTGCCGTAGATGGTCTTGAGGCTGCGGGTGTAGTATGCGCTCGCGAGAGTTTCCTGAGTTATAGCCGATAGGATCCTATTTTTCACAGTCGAGAAAAGCGGTTCACTCTGTCTCCAAAAGATGATGGATTGCCTTTTCTAAATGACTTCTGAAAAGTTCTGTGAGATCCATATCCGAAGATAAACAACGAATAAGTTCTGTGGTAAAATCATGCATGAGAGGGTCTCCTTCGTGTAGCGGTTTTGCCTTGTTAACAAAATTCTACAAGAGTTGA
>JGI24710J26742_10002358_pt1 | contig 16699 bp, 23 predicted proteins | sample BioPla2DNA2_FD_26742 | JGI IMG/M metagenome (IMG submission 26742) | reverse complement strand
CCTTGATCTTTATTCACTTTCTATATATAATAAAAATGAGGTAAAAATTATGAGCATTATTGATTTATTTTTCGACAAAAACACTTGGGAAGCGTTCTACGCACACTTAACGGACCCTGAGCGCATCACTCGCGACGCTGCCGCAACCAAAACCGCCACGGATATAATTGAGGGCAAAATTAAGGTTGATTTCAATTTCCCGGCACCGCGAAAAAAGATACTTAAGAAATACCGCAACGATAAACCGCGCACAGTGTTTACTTTTCCTGAGCCGTACCAGACTCATTTGAAGTTCTTAAACTGGGTGATCCTTAATAATAATAATATATATATAAATAAATTCAGCAGGTCAGCGATCGCTTATNTTCCTGGCCGGTCAGTGAATTATAATATTAAAAAAGTAAAAAAATTATTTGNGAACACTCCTTACTATTATAAGACCGACTTGAAGGATTTCTTTAATCAAATAAATCAGGAAAAGTTGCGGGCAGAAATAAAAGACTTTTTCGCNGGTGACGAAAAACTGATAAACTTCTTTAACGACTTAATTAACATAATCCCTGAAGGTGTAGGCGCTGGGTTACCAACCGCAGGCTTNTTNGCGAATATATATTTAACCCCGCTCGATAAAAAAATGAATTACGCGAAAGCAATTTATTTCCGTTACGCCGANGACATTTTAATTATGGCTAAAAACAAAAATAAACTTTCGCGCGATATCGATTTATTTACTTCNGCGCTTAATGAGCGCGCTTTAAGAGTAAATGAAAACAAAACCGCCAGTGGCATTAACGAAGTAACTTTCCTGGGTGTCACCATAAATAAGTACCANATTCGTATTAGCAGGAAAGCAATTAAGAAGATAAAGAGTTCGATCCGACGTCGCGCGCGCTGGTTCAATTATCANTTTGATAAAATTGGTTTAAAACGAACNCGGCGGCGATTATTAAAAACATACTTGAGAGGTATAAATGACAAGCTGTANGCGACNGGCAGCGAAACTGAACGCGGATGGGTGCGATGGTATAGCCCGCTCGTTACCAGTGCNGATGAATTTAAAGAGATTGAATTGTATTTATTAAAGAAATGTAAAGAAGTCGGTGGCAANATGAGTTATGACGAATTANGTAAACTCGGTTACAAATCAATTGTGCGCGAACATTTTAAATTAAAAGAGNCAAAAACAAAANAGATGCCGCTTGACCTTTAATATTATTTACGGTATAATAAAATTATAAGAAAAAGAATTAAAAAAATAATCACATTGCTTGACATATGAAAACAATTCATATATAATAAAGATATAAAGAATAAAGGAGTAAATGTTATGACCCAATTACCAGAAGTAATCAGAATTACCGAAGTGCCTACAATACGTTCATCGGTCGATGAGCTTGCGCTTGTTGTAAAGAAAAGAATTGCTGACTTAAGAATCGAAGAAATTGAACCCACGGAAGAAAATAAAAAATTATTAAAAGCCACTCGGGCCAATTTAAATAAAGAAATTAAAGATTATGAAGAACAGCGCAAAAAAATTAAAGAGATTCTTTTAAAGGACTATAATGTTTTTGAAGAAGAATACAAGAAAAAGATTAAAGCCCTTTATGAAGAAACCGATAAAATATTAAAAGAGGCTATTGATAAGATTCAGCGCGAGCAGGATCAAGAACTAAAAGATTATGCTCTCGAATACCTTAATGAGCGCTTAGCGGTTAACGACCCCGGCGTAATTGAATTTGATAAGATTAAAATTAATTATGCGAATAAAAAACAAATTCGGTTATCAATTGATAATTACATCGATGATATCCTCAAGAGTTTAAATATAATCAAAACTTACGGTGAAAACGAAGGACGTTTATATGCGATTTGGTTACGCACTAATTTTAATTTGGTCGAGGCCATTACACAACTAAATAATGATATTGCTGTTGAAAAACAATTAGAGCGAGAAATTAAAGAACGCGAAGCGCGCGAAGCACTTGCGCGCGAAATGTATAAAGTAGAAGAAATTACAACAACTGAAGAAGCAGAAGAAGATTTTGTTATCGAGGTCGAAGAGGTGTCTAATTATTCATTGACCATCAAAGCGACTCCTTCGCAGCTTGAAAAATTATTAGAATTTCTTTTAACCAACGATTATGATTATGATTTGGAGTAAGAAATGATTAAAGTTATTGGTTCAAGTTCCGCGGGTAACGCAGTATTATATGATAAAGGTAAGATAATGGTTGATTGTGGNCTGCCTTTTAAAACANTACAACCGCACNTGGATAANGTGAAACTCGTGTTACTCACACATATTCATGGCGATCATTTCGCTCCGTCGACGATTGCTACAATATGCGCGTTATATCCAAAAATTACATGGATGGTACCGAATTATATGGAAAAAGAATTTTTGGCGCTTAAAAAGCCTCATACGCGCGTTGTAATAACGAAAACGAGCAAAGAATATGTCGCCGGTCCGTATCTGATCAAAGTATTACCATTATTCCACGATGTACCAAACGTCGGTTACTCAATAATTATTAATAATGGTTATAAGATCGTTCACGCCACGGACACGAATACGATTCGGCATTTGCAAGATGTCAAAGGGTATGATTTGTATGCCATTGAGTGCAATCACGATGAAAATATTATTTATGATAAGATCAAAGGTTCGCTCTATGATGAAAGTTATACTTACGAAATCGTTTCACGAGAAAATCATTTATCGTTCCAAAAAACGATAAGCTGGTTTAAAGAGGTGCGAAAGGAAGATTCAATATTGTACCCTCTTCACGTGTCTCACTCGTATGACGACGAATTGGTTAAGGTTATTATGAATCGGTTGTTAAAACCGGATCACGATATAAAAGAGTAAAAGAAGGAAAGGAAATGAAATTATGAGTATTTTACCAAAAGTTTCTCGCGTAAAGCGCGAGGCAAACAGCGCATTAAAAATATTATTATATGCGCCGCCTGGATTCGGTAAGTCCTACTGGGCCAATCAATTCCCTGATCCGTTATTTTTAAACACGGACGGCAACTTACAATATTTAGATGCCGCAGGGGTTGTTCTTAAACATTGGTATTCACATCCTGGTAACAACGATAAAGAAGCCGTCGCAAGCAGTTTTGTGAATATCGTCGATGAATTAGTTATGACTAACGGCGGGGGGTTCAAAACAATTGTTGTTGACTTACTCGAAGGTGTTTATAACTTATGTAGAACCGCTAAATTGCGCGAATTTAATATACAAGACGAAGGTGATATACCCTTTGGTAAAGTGTATAAGATGATTCGCTCAGAAGTTTTAGCACAAATTAACAGATTACGGGCGCTACCGGTTAATGTTATTCTCCTCTCACACGAGAAGGAGCTTACTATCAAAGATCGGGTGGGGAGGGAGTATACTTTTTATACCCCGAACGTCGACGATAAGTTCTTAAAACCATTGAGCGGGACAGGGTTCACATTACGTGGTTATTGGAAAGATGTCACGAACGAGCGAACACAAGAGAGCACCGCGGTGCGTATGTTGTCTCTAACTCCGAAGTCAGAAGAATTCCGTGTAACACGGTTTACTGATACTGACGGCACTCCAGTGGTGCTGGAAGATATTGAACTCACCTACGAAGGTGTGCGCGACTTATTTGCGCGTTTATCCAACCCTGCAAATGCGGGAAGTTTTGTAAAAGCGGATTCGTCAGAAATGATGACAGAAACAGCGAGCGATTATAAAGAAAAACTTACTAAACCGCGCGCTAAACCCGTTGAAAAAGTTGCACCGGTTAATAAACCTATTGAAAAAGTTGAAAAAGTTGAAAAAGTTGAAAAAGTTGAAAAAGTTGAAAAAGTTGAAAAGGATGAAGTTAAACCTGCACCGGTTAAAAAGGATGAAGTTAAACCTGCACCGGTTAAAAAGGATGAACCGACAAAAAGCAGTGTCCCGGTCACAGAAACGCAGCAAGAAAGAATTGCGCGCATTCACCGAGAAATTGCAGAAAAAATTGCTAATGCGAAGAAAGGAAATAAATAGTTATGGCATTATTTGACAACATTGATTTATCGCACTTAATGGATCTTGTTAAGGCGGGCTTGGAAAAAGGTAATCTCCCTGATTCCTTTGCCGAATTACCAGAAGGAACTTACTTATGTAAAGTCCACAAATTAGAAGCACGTCTCACGCGTGAGACGCAAAGACCGATGGCGGTATGGGAATTAATTATCCTAAATGACGGAGACTATGAAAACCGTCACGTGTGGGTTAACCAAATTCTCGAAAGCGATACCCCCGAAAAAACAATTGACGCATGGGCCCGTTTTAAACGGACGTTATCAACATTCTTAGGCGGTTACGAAATTGATGATATTTCGTTAATTACGGAAGATTTAATCGAACAATATATTCTCGACACCGAATGTACTTTGAATGTGAAAAAAGGTTCCAAAGGCGGTACCTTTATGACTATCGGACCAGTAGTGGAAGGAGTTTAAAGATTATGGTAGGAAAAATTAAGTTTTTTGATACCGAAAAAGGTTACGGATTTATTACAAGTGGGGAGCACGAAGGTGATATCTTCGTGCATCACACCGGAGTTTTACAGGAAGGGCCGAAAAGTTTTGATCCCGGTGATAAAGTTGACTTTGACCTAATAAAAGGTGAAGACGGCCGTTATCAAGCAATTCGTGTTAGTTTAATCAAATGAGTTATTATTTAGAAATAACCGCGGTTGAATTCCCTGTTACGCGCCGGAAACATGAATGCCGTGCGTTGATAGATAACGGCGAAACAAGGTTCTTCGTGTTAGATATTATTTCAGTTCTTAATGCTCACGGGGTTGGTAAAATGGTTTTATTGACCAACAATGAAGAAGATGCCGCGGCTTACAAAAGTTTATTAGAAGCACAAAGAAATGCGGCAGTGGTTAAAGAAGCAATGCTTCAACAAAACAATTTAAAAGTCGAAGTGGTCGTTAGAGAAATAACTTATTATAATGAAGTTGATTCGATGGAAAAAACCTATATATACTCTGATGAAGAGCTTGGGAATGAAGCGGAATAAACATGAAGAAAGGGAAGACAAATATGAGAAAAAATAAAGCGGTGGTTCTATTATCAGGCGGCATTGATTCGTCAACACTACTTGCTTATGCTGTTAAAAATTATGGTCGAGCAAACGTGTTAACTATAACCGCAGACTATGGACAAAAACATCGCAACGAAATATCCGCTGCTATAAATGTTAGCGAATATTACGGCGTAAGAAATATACTCGTGGATATGGCTGCTATATTTAAATACAGCGATAGTGCCCTTATGTTTCAATCAACAACGCTTATACCAGAAGGCTCGTACAAATCCCAGGCCCGGGGCAAACATGAGCCTCTGGTCACATATGTGCCTTATCGTAACGGGATGTTTTTAAGCGCCGCTTCCGCAATTGCTCTATCTATTTTCAAACAAGAACAAATTGATTTGTATTATGGTGCGCACGCAGATGATGGGGGCGCGGCGGTTTATCCTGATACCTCCGCAAAATTCGTGAGGCATCAGGCACGAGCGCTATGGTTAGGTAGCGGTAAAAAAATTAAAATGGTAACACCGTTTGTTAAGAAGCGGAAAGCCGATTTAGTAAAACTCGGTTTAGAATTAAATGCGCCTTATCATTTGACCTGGTCTTGTTACAAAGGCCAAAAAGTGCACTGTGGTGAATGTTCGACATGTATAGATCGACAAAAAGCATTTGCGATGAACGGCGTAACCGATCCGGTAAAATATGCAAAAAAATAAAAGAAAGTAAAGGAATTAAAATATGGAAAAAATGACGAAAACAGGATTTGTGAAAAAGGATGCAATTAATCCTGATCACTATAAACAAGCGCGACGCGAGGCAATTGAAATCATGGAAGATATTGTTTCGGATCCCGCATTTAATGGATATGAAGGGTTTTTGGTAGCAATATCAGTTAAATATTTACTGCGTCATAAACATAAGAATGGGATCGAAGATCTTAACAAAGCCAAGTGGTATATTGATCGCCTGATTGAATATCACGGGAGAACGAGGGAATAATTATGAGCGATTTTATTGATAATTATCAAAAGTTTGCATCAGCGGCGCATTTAGAAAAAGGTCCCGAAGCAGGCGCAGCAGTAATTGGATTTGCTTTAGGATTAGCCGGTGAAGCCGGTGAAGTGTGCGACGATATTAAGAAAAAATATTATCACCAACGCCCGATAAATGACGAGCATACTATTGAAGAGTTGGGTGACGTGATGTGGTATGTGGCAAACTTAGCAACTGCGTATGGAGTTAAACTTTCGGATATAATCCGGCAAAATGAAGAAAAACTTCGTAAGCGTTATGCTAAAAAATATTAATAAGGTATAATCAATGGTATAGAAAGGAGCTAAAAAATGACACAAGCTGAATATGACCGTCTAGTAAAATCAACCGCAAAAAAGGCGGCGAATTTTCTTCAAGAGAACGGTCGAACTGAAATACCTCACGATAACTACGAAGAGTGGATCAAGAGCGATTATCGTCACGAGGAACGATTATTTGAACCCGACAATGCAGAAGAGTTATACGGGTTTGTAAGCGAAACGCTTGGTAATAGAGGGTGGAATAAGATTATTTCCCTTGCTTATCCCGATCCGCGTGATCGGCCCGAATTCGACAGCGACGAGATGTGGAATGAGGCATTGCTTCCATTTATGAACGACTTAGTCGTCGAGCTTAAAAAAATAATATAATAAATTAACCGCGCTCTGTTACATCTTAAACAGCGCTCTCAATGAAAGGAGAAAAATATACAAAAGATGAAAAAGACAAGAGAAGGGGTTTTGACTCCAAAACGTTCCGGCTGGTTCACAGTAATAACCGCAATTTCGGTAATCGGAACAATGATGGCTGGTATCCTTACTACCTACTTATCAGGACCAGTAAATGGGACCGAAGGCTGGATACAAGCTTCCGCCGGCTTGATAAGTTTCGCACTAATTTACGTAACAAGCGATATCATATCTGAAATATACGGGTACCGCGCGTCGCGATTAGTTGCTTTCATTAATATGGGGGCAAGTATACTATTAACGATACTGATGGCACTCGCGTGGGGGTTTAGTACGTTTATCGCTGATTTTAATAACTTGGCAGTAAATACTACACCATTCGACGCGTCTCCGACTTATGAAAACGTAGGGCTCATGCAAATTATGGCGGAAAAGTTCTTCGGTGTAGGAGAAGGTAATATCCCGGCAGCTGGTCCAATTATATTATTATGGGGCTGGGTTGTGGCAATGTTAGGTGACTGGGCAAATGATTTAGTATTCAAGCACATGAAAGAACGCGATGGTAATGGTAATTTCTTTAAACGCTCATTTTTATCGAGCGTTGTAGGACAGCTTATTGATGTTACCGTGTTTGTACCAGTATTGGTAGCTTTTGCAGTTGATCAGGATGCTTGGCAAAACGGATCATTCTTACTAACAGTAGGCATTATGATGTTCTGGCAACTAGTATTTAAACTAGGTGTTGAATTAATTTGTTATCCAATTGCGCGCAAACTCAAACAAAAGATGCACAAGGTCGAAGGCGATGAGGCCTACGAAATAAGCACAAGTAATCATATTTTAGGTTAAAGAGAAAGAAAAAGATAATTTATGGGATTATCTTTTTTCTTTACTATATCACTTGACCTTTGTTAAATTACATAGTATAATTATAATATAAAGAAAGGCCCTGATAAAGGGAGGTAAATGAAATGAATTATTTGAAAATCAATGGAAAATGGTTATCTTCTTACAAGACGATAATCGATGAAAGGGGTAAAAAATATTTTATCCATTTAGAAACCACCGAGGATCTCGGTAATACAAAAGGAGCTGTTGCAATTTCTGATGAAGACATTATTCGTGTCATTTTAAGTGCGCGCAAGTTGTTAAAGCAACAAGGCGAGACAGTTTTTGTTTACACAATAGATAATATTGAATTAGAAGAACCGGCGGAAGAGCCAGCAGAAGAAAAAATATCTCTCGTATCTGTTAAAAAGGGGAAATATGACCCAACAGTAGAACTTGATATTGATTCTTTACAAAAGTTCATGCTATCTCGCGGTGTTAGCAATGTTCGTCTTGCACAGTTGTTTGGGTTTAAAGGTGAGCGCATATATTACGGTTCAAAAATTGTTGCCGGTAAGTTAAAACCACGCTATTCGCAGATCGTTCGCGCAGCCAAAAAATATGATTATTTCAAAAGGTATTTATAATGAATAAAAACCAATTGGTTTTAGTAGAGCGCATAATCGACAGTAAAGGTCGTATACTATTACCTAAACAAGTCTTAGACAGTTTAAACTGGGGACCTGGTGATAAGGTGACGTTTGCGATTGAAAAAGGAAAGGTCATTATTACAAGACGCGTATGAGTTTTATATTATTTGATATAGAAGTGTTCAAGCACAATTTTCTCTGCGGGTTCAAAAACTATGAGACCGGCGAACGCGTGCGGATATGGGACGATTATGACGCAGTAGTAGAATACGTGCGCCGGTATAGTAAAACACACATGTTTGTTGGTTATAACAATCACCGGTACGACGATCATATTATTAATGCGATCATGAAGCGCCAAGACCCTTATATAATTTCTAACGATATTATTAATAATCGACACAAGTCGAATTGGGCGCGCGTGCCTTATGCGAGCATTGACGTTGCTGCATTATTGCCGACGGGTAATTCTTTAAAATTGCTCGAGAGCGATTTAGGGTTATCTATTGAAGAATCAAATATATCGTTTGAAATACAGCGAGCGTTAACTGCAGAGGAAAAAATAGAAACAGAAAACTATAACGATCACGACATTGACGCATTAGAAGTGGTGTTCAAAATTGTGGCACAAACTTCACTGCGCACAAAATTCGATATGATTGATTATTTTAAACTTGATCTCCGCAACAACATACGCAAGCCCCTGCCAACAATTATGGCGCTCGGGTTAGGTGCGAAGCGAGGACATCATGCTCGTAAACCGTGGACAACGTATCCGAATTTACAAGTAGATGATGAAACGCGCGAGTTTTTAGAAAAGGAGCAATATTTAACAAATAGTCGTACTTTTTTATTAGCCGGTGTCCCGCACAAAATGGGTTTAGGTGGTTTACACGGTGCGATTAGCAATCACCGCGAGAAATGGGGATACTTATTGGACGTCCGCGGTTATTATACCTTGATCCAGCTTCTCTATAGGCTCTTATCGCGCTCACTCGGGGAAGAAGGGTACGACAAAGTATGGGAATTGTATCACGATCGAATTCGCCGTGATGAAAAAGGTGACGCGACCGCCAATTCTTTAAAAGAAGGGGTTTTATCCATCTGGGGTGCGGTTCGTAATGAATATCATTTATTGTATGACCCATCAATTGCCGTATTAATCACTCTCACCGGTCAGGCTTTTCTTATCGACCTCGTACAACAAATTGAACCTTACATTGAGCTTATTCAATCGAATACGGATGGTATTTTTATCGTTCCAAAAGACCGGATCAAGGGCGGCGAGTACGACATGAAAATGCGAGCCGCGGTAGAAGAATGGAAAGAGAGAACCGGCTTTGAGTTAAAAATTGACGAGTTTTCAAACTTGTGGCAAAAAGATGTTAATAATTATGCTTGTATTATTAATGGTAAAAAAATTAAAGCCAAAGGCGGATATATTAACGCGTGGCAAGCAGATCAAACAGAGTTTTTGCACTCAATTGGGCGTTGGCACAAGCAAGGATCGGTCGTAGATAAAGCGCTGGTTAATTATTTCATTTATGATACGCCGCTTGCGGAAACAATTAATAATGAGACCGATTTAAGCATGTTTCAATATACGGCACGTAAAGTCGGCTCCAATTTTACAGATGTTTTGTTAAGAGAAACGAACAAGGAGACCGGAGAAATAGTTTATCACAAGGTTTTCCAACAAACAAATCGCGTATTCGCCGTTAAACCGGATTATAAAATTAATAAATGGGAATTCGTTAAAGTGAAACCGCGCGATTATTCTAAAACAAAAGCGGATGCCAAAACCGGCGAGAGCGCAGAAGAAGTAATTATGCGTGAACAAAGAAACGGAATTAAATATCATGACCCTGTAACTGGTGAATTATTAATTGACACCGGTTTACAACAGGTCGCTTTAATACCGTCGATGCCGGAGGATGTCTTTGTTTACAATGGAGATATGAATGACCCTGGCGCAACTGAATACATTTTAAAAAGACTTGATCGAGAACATTATATTAACGATGCGCAAAAAAAATTAAACGATTATTTAGGAATCAAACCAGAACGGGTCAAGAAACCTCGCAATCAAAAAATAACTATTCACGTATATAATGAACAGGAGTTTACGGATTTAGAACTACTATTAAAAGGTGAAAAAGAATGGTTGCGAGATGAAGGAATGATCGGTGAATTGCAATATAGTAAGAATGAAGATCTTTTAACAATTATAAATAAAGAAAAAACATTTACTTTAAAATTAAAGAAAAATATCTTGATACAGCCGCTTGTCGATAAAGAAAGTAATAATAACATATTGCCGACAATAAAGATGCGGCGCGTGCGTCGGTCCCGAGAAGAAATCCGCGTCGACGACAAACACGTGATTGTGATTACCGACTGCGGAGATTATGGCATAGAGATCGGCTTATTCAAGGGTAAAAGTTTAAAACTGATTGACCAAAACGTGGTTAAAACATTGGAACACGCTCAGGAGATTGCCAGTAATTGGATTATGAAAATTATTGCATAACTACCTGCTTGATTCCCTTGACTTTTATTAGAATATATTATATAATAATTATATAGAAAGAAGGTAAATATGATTAAATTAGCAAGTATTACACCAGTGAAGGACATTAAATTAGGATTAGAAGAACCAATCGCAATGTTTTTAACTCATCTTGTTTTACAGCACGAGGATTACGCGCTTGCCGCGCGCGAATATGAAGGATATAAGATTTTAGATAACTCATTAATTGAATTAGGTTCGGCGATGAGTTTGGATAAAGTGCTGCTCGCGGCAAATATTATTGACGCCGACGAAATAGTTTTACCGGACGCATTTCAAAAGCGAGAGGAAACATATGAATTAGTAGTTAAGGCGTTGGAAGAATTGAAAACAAAAACCTTGCCGAAAAAATATAAAATTATGGTCGTCGCGCAAGGTAGCGATAAGGACGAATTTTATAAGAGCTTTAAAGAACTGGCAGCGCTACCTGGCGTTGATGTTATCGGGGTCCCAAAGATACAAAAAGAACGGGTAACTTATAGTGATCTTTTTGAAACCACCACCAAAGAAATACATTTTCTCGGTTGCCCAGAAAGTTTAGATGAGATCCGGCAAATGAGCGATTATCTTTTAACACGAGTGCGATCAATCGACACGTGTATTCCAGCGCTCAATTCGATTTTAACGGATAACCCATGGGAAAAGCGCCCCACGGACTATACTATAAATCTACACACCGATCGGGTCGATGTATGCAATTATCGGCGGATCGTTGGTGGGGTAAAAAAATATATCAGGAAACGAAAAAATAATAATATTTATATTTATTTGGCAGGACCTTTATTTACGAGCGCTGAACGTAAAGCACGCCATGAAGAAGCGCATTGGTTGCGCAGTTTCGGTTACCAAGTTTTTAACCCGTTAGAACTTAATGAAAGCGGAGTTGATCCAAGTTTGTTTTTTGAAAAAGATTTAGAAGCGATGAAAAAATGCAACGTGGCAATTTTAACTGCAGACAATTTTGACAGCGGAACAATGGTGGAACTCGGTTGGTTTTTCGCTAAAAATAAACGAGTTATCACGATATGGAGCGATATGCGACACGAGTTAATTCCTAATTTGTTCGTGCGTGGTGCAGCCTCAAGCGGTAAAAATGTTATATTACCTGAATTTGATATTACGAGGATCGATAAGATAATTAATGGTTAATCCTCTCAAGAAAGTGGCAGTGAAGGACAGACGCCACCAAACAGAAAACACCCGGTTGAAGCCCTCTATTTATCGTTATTTAGATAAACGATTAGGAAAAAACAATTATGAACGAAACAAGAATCACGGCAATCGCTATAGCCGAGAGGGACGTCCTGATTTAGAAATAATATATAAAGGAAAAACTTATTATTTTGAGTTGAAGGATCCCCGTGGCGAATTATCGTCTGCACAGTTAAGCACGATTGCGCGTTACGAAAAGCTTGGAACAACGATTCATGTTATTACCACACTTGCGGAATTTAAGAAAATATGGGAAGAAAAGTGCGAATAAGTCAAGATCACTTGATTATTGACATTTAATCACATATAATATAAGGAGAAAAGGAGAGATATATGAAAGATTATAAATGGTTCTTTGATTCGGTTGAAGAACATGTTACAGGTTTTAATAAACACTTTCAGGAAGAAATTGATGGGTACAGCAACAGTATTGCCGAGCACTCCGAAGGCTTAGAAGTCTTGACTGCCGCCAATGCCTGCCCAAACATCCGCAAACAATTTAAAACAATTATTGAGCGACATACCGCGGCGCTTGAGGAGCGCGAGAAACACTTGAGCGGCGCTAACGAATCGTTTGCGAAAGTGTTATCTTTAAGAACAGAGGTGATTGACAAAAAGAGCGCCAAGTTTATTGAGGCGATGGCAGCTATTTTACAATTAACACCTCCGGAGGAAACAGATAAAGAAAGGAGCGAAGAAAATGGTAAATGATTTATTAACCACAATCGTTTTAAAAGTTATTGGGGACAAAACAATTGTTCGCATTAACGACGTATGGGTAGCAGTAAACGAAATACAGTTCGGTTACAACCGGGCTAAAGTATTAGAAGTATTACAAGCGCTTGGGTTTGAAAAACGTCACGTAATGCTATATGACAGAAAAGGTAGAAGTAGCACGCTCACGTGTTATGTGCGCGGCGAATTTAATACGGAAGATAAGCCCTTAATTGGTCCTATCATCAAAAACAACGAGTTAAATCAGCGTTTTGCACGCGAATTTTTAAAAGATTTAAAAGACCGTTTTATCAAAGAACAATTGCCGGCAGCATTAAAAATTGACCCGCCGTTTTTTGATCTCAACGAGGTCGACGGGAAGCTCACGTTCTTTTTTACTCGGGAAAAATTACGAAAGATACTTTCACTCACGTGGTATACGGAGGGAAAAATAACTCGTAACGGTATCTTAATACTTGCGCGCACTATCGGACAACTATCTGAAGATTTTTATTTCAGAAAAAATACTTATTTTAAAAATGCTGCCAACGAGAACCGGGCGCGGATTGAAGACAAATTGATTTACCAATATACTTTTAAGTAAAGAAGTATATGGCTTGACCTTTTATCAATTATGTTATATAATTATAATATAAGAGAGAGGTAAAAACATTATGAATAAAGGTATTATTATTAGATTAGACGGGAAAGAAGCGTTAGCACTTTTAGTGCAAGGCGACCGCTATTTAATAAAAAAGTGGGTTCCTTTTAATAATTATAAGGGCTGGGTATATGTCTATATTGACCACCGCCGGCCCTTTTTTGCAAAAAATAAGGACAGTTATGAACTAACACCTCATGCGGAAGGGGCTTTAAACGGTAAAATTATCATGCGCTTTTGGTTTGAACATTACGAAATGTTTAATACGGCGCAAGGCTGTCCGCGCGTATACGTGTCTAACCACATCGATGATAAATATTACTTACATAAATACGGCGCGTGTGATATGTACGCCTGGCAAATAGAAAGAACCGAAATCTTTGAAACACCGATTGATTTGGAAGATTTTACCTACAAACGCGGCGATAAAGAATTAATTTTAACAAAGGCCCCTACACTTTATCGCTTTATAAAACCACGAGAGGCCATAAATGCTGCGTAAACAGGCTGTTATTTATAACACGTTATACGAGCCGCAAAAGCGGTTTGTTGATGAGTTAATCGACAAAAGGGGCGCATTAAAACCGCGTGACGAGGCTTTCAAGTGGGGCTTTTTCTTAAAAATGGGTTTTGGTAAAACAAAAATTATGACCGCGATGGCGGAGCTGCATGAGGCAGATTTGATTTTGATTACTACGGAAAAAAGTAAGATGCTCGAACGCGACAACGAAGGCGAATTCCCGGCAGAACTAGCTGCTGCTGGGTATAAAACTTTTTACAGCGACAAGATGGGATCCAAAAAGTATGAACGCGAATTTTTAGACGCACTCAATAAGGGCGAGAAAATTGTTTATATGTTTAATTGGGCGCAAATTAATGCTAAAAAAGGTTATAGTATATTAAATTGGATCGTCGGCGGTTTGGATTCGTTAAAAGCCCCAGATCGTCGCAGATGGCTCGAGGACGAATATAACAAAAGCGATAAAACATTAACTTTTGACGAATTCATTAATAACAAAGGCCCGCAATATAAGAACATCGTGTGGATCATGGATGAGGCTCACGCGGTGAATAATAAGAGCGCGCGCTTGTCTAAAACAGTTAACGGGATGTTGTATAACAAAAATGTTCCAGGATTACAAATAACACGAAGTAATTATTTTCGGGAACGAATTAAGGCCGTTTATTTGGGCACTGGCACACCGATGACTGGTAAATATTATGAAAATTATTATTGGCTCTTAACTATTTTAGGACACCGCTGGGGCGAGACACCGCTTGAGGTTAATTTATACGAAGAACAAGCGCGGTTGGTTATTGATGCAAACAGCGGACGACAAACAAGTGAGCTGGTTGAAAAGTGTATTGGTAAAGGAGTTCCCCCGGCAATTCCAACAGTTAATCGGTATAATAAGCGGACCTATCGAGTAGAGACTCGTAAATTAAGCGCGTACGAATATTTTGTCAACCGCTACTGCGTTATTAATGAAGAAACGAAAATGTATGATCCAGACGCATTAAATATTATAGGGTTTAAGCGCATACCGGAATTATTAGATATTGTCGAACATTATGCGTTCTTTGGAGAAACAGCCAAACACTTTGAATTGCCGTCGGTTATGACGGAGATAAAATGGGTGGCGCCTGGGGTAGGTTATAAAAGGCTATTTGACAAAAAAAGTCCGCACTATCTTCGGTTTGAGGATAAAGAATTAACCTCGGCAGCAGAAATATATTTGCGGAGCCGCCAAGCATTGAGCGGTTTTATGGGTAACAGCGAGCATTACGTTTTTTATAGCGAGGAGCGCTCTCTGCAGTTGCGCGACTTCTTAATGCGCGAACGAAGCAATTATATTATATTCTATCACTGGGATCCGGAGTTATATGCGATTGTTGATGCGGTTCAACAAGCAGGTTATAATTATGATATTTATAAAGGTGACCTGAAAGAATACGAGGTTTATAAGAATTATGAAAAGGGCGAAGGAAACGTTGTAATAGCGAATATTGCGAGTGGAGCGAAAGCGCTCAACCGACAAAAGTGGAACAGTGTATTGTTTTATTCTTTACCATCAGTATATGCGCTCTATGAACAAGCAATCGGGCGCGTGTTGCGTTTAGGACAAACAGCCGAACGCGTTTTTGTGGGTATATTTCTCGCAAAAGGAACTGTTGATGAATATATTTATAATAATTTAATTAACGGTCGCGATTACACCGAGCAGGCTTTCGCACGCGATTTCCTGGATCAAACAAAATAAAAACAGATAAAATAACTATCTTGCTTGACTTTTGACAACTTATTATATATAATTAATATATAGAAAGAAGGAAAATAACTAAATGGAAAACAAAGAATTAAACATTAATGAACTATTAGCAGAACTCGAAGTCTATCGGTGGAGAGATAAAAAGGCGGCTATCTTAAAAGAATTAGGATTGACTACTTATTTTTCAACATACAATAGAGACGAAATCATAAATGCATATGAAGCAAACCGCCCATTTGCATTGATTAAAGCACTAAACCTCATCATTAACAATAAAGCCGATGACCTGGTAAATAAAGGTTATACGGTAGATGAAATCATTAGAGCGATTAGAGAATGGGTTAAAGAACGCTTAGATGAAATCGAAAATGAAAAGGAAAATATAGTATAATAAAAGAAAAGGAGGCGAGATAATGGGTTTTAGTTATCATACAGGAAAAACCATTTTGGTAAGAAGCGCGACGCCCGGTGATATTAAAAAAGGAATATTGCTTAGTCAGCCATACAAACGTGAAGGGTATAACATAAAATACGTTGATGTGTACCTCGACGGCGGGGTACGCCAAGTGAGTATTAATCGTATAATTAAAGACAAAGGAATGCTTAGAGATTATGGGTGTAAATATTGAGTTAATAGAATCGTTAAAGAAAGAACGCGCTAAATTGTTAGCACCTCTTTGCGATCTAAAAGAACCTTATCGGGGCGACGAATTAGCAGCGATCGACAAAACGATTGCGTATTTAGAAACTATCATAGAAAAAAAAAAGGAGTAAGTATTATGTTAAAAGGATTTACTAACAACGACCAACTTATTATGTTGGACACGCTCGAAGAATTTGTGACCTTCCTTGATCAAGAATGCGGCAGCATTTTTGAACAAAAAGAATGGATTGAAGAAACAGTGGATAATGTTTCTGGTCATGTTTATTGTCGCGGAACAACTCCGGTCGCGTTTGTCAACGCAGCCATTTTAACGGAATTTATGTTAAACGCAGAGCCGTGGCTGG
>JGI24710J26742_10002354_pt1 | contig 16712 bp, 12 predicted proteins | sample BioPla2DNA2_FD_26742 | JGI IMG/M metagenome (IMG submission 26742) | reverse complement strand
GGATTCATTCTTATCCTAATGCAGCTTCAGAAGTTGTTTCACTCTGGTTTGCCCGGAATGATTTTGACGAGTGTATGCATATATGTGCTATGTGTGGACAGGATGTCGACTGTAACGCCGCTCAAATCGCCACCCTATACGGCGTGATATGGGGATACGACGCAATATCCGAATCCTGGACAAAACCTTTTGACGACAAGTTTGAGAGCGTTTACAGAGGGTTTGAGGATACTACTATTACGAGGATAGCCAAACTGACATTTGATTCCATAAAAAAGCACATGGTTTTGTAACCGTTTGTAAGATTTGATTTTATTGACTTATCATTGTATTAAGTTATAGAATGTAAATATAGTTAATGGTTTTCATCAAATAAAAATAATTGGAGGAATTATGAAAAAATTATTAGCAATTCTCTTGTCGCTGATGCTTATAATCGGATTGGCTGCATGTGGCGGAGAAAAGGCTCCTGAAGCCGGTACCGATTCCGGTAAAACCGACGGAGAAAAAGAAACCGTTGCGGAAGGCAAAGAAGTCCTTAAGGTTGTCAACCTGATAAACGGAAACCTTGGAGACAAGTCTTTCCACGACTCCTGTGAGGCAGGATTGTCGGCACTTAAAGAAGAAGGTTATATCGAATATAAAACCATCCAGATGGGTGCAACAGAAGCCGACAGACCCAAGTGGAAAAGCACTCTCGAGGAAGTATCTGAGCAAGGTGAATACGATGTAATCGTTGTTGGAACCTACAACATGCAAGAGTATTTGATTGAAGTCGCGGAGCAGTATCCCGATCAGAAATACATTTCTTACGACGCCGCTGTCGATTTGCCGAACGTTGCAAGTATAACCTACAAGCAAAACGAACTCGGCTACCTGATAGGAATACTCGCTGCAACATTTACTACCGATACATCGATTGAAAATGTAAATGCCGACAAGGTAATAGGATTTATCGGTGGTGGAGACATTCCCGTAATCAACGACTTCCTGGTCGGATACATTGAAGGCGCAAAATTTGTCGATCCCGACATCAAAGTCGACGCACAGTATGTCGGAGGAACAAGCGGGTGGAGTGATCCCGCAACTGCAAAAGAACTCTCAAACGTTATGATTACCCAGTACAAAGTTGATGCTATCTGGAACGTAGCCGGCGGTTCCGGTAACGGAATGGCGGAAGCTTGTGCAGAGCTCGGCGCATGGTTTATCGGCGTTGACTCCGACCAGGAGCAGGCCTTCTCAGAAGCTCAGCCTGAGTTGGCAGCGGTCACCATAACAAGCGGACTCAAGAGAGTTGACAATTCGCTTATCGCGGTCTTCAAAGACATAATTGACAACGGCGCAAGTCCCTGGGGTACAACTACTGAACTCGGTCTTGCCGAGGGTGGTGTAGGTGTCGCAACCGAAGGAAATTACTCAAAGTTCTTCGGTGATGAAATCAACAAAGTCATTGAAAAAGCAAAAGCGGGTATTGATGATGGAAGTATCGTTGTCAGCAGCGCATTCGGAATGGAAACTGCCGAAGTCGAAGCTCTGAGAAACGAAGTATCTCCCAGAAAGTAATATCTGAAATGCTTTAAAGCCTATCGGCTTTAATCGCAAAGGGGAGTTTTACTCCCCTTTGTTTTATAAAAAAGTATACAGGGAGGCAAGATGGTAAATTCCGATATTATCGACGGCAAGATTAATGAAAATGATTATGCCGTTAAGATGAGCGGTATAACAAAGGTCTATCCGAACGGAATTGCGGCAAATAAAGATGTTGATTTCTTTGTTAGAAAAGGCGAAATTCACGCGCTTATGGGCGAGAACGGAGCCGGAAAATCAACCTTGGTTAAAATTCTTTTCGGCATAGAACAACCCACAAGTGGTAAAATTGAGATAAACGGCGAGGAAATTTCAATAACCTCTCCGCAGGTAGCTATCGGCAAGGGAATCGGCATGGTGCATCAGCACTTTATGTTGGTTCCTTCATTAACTGTTGCTGAAAATGTCGTTTTGGGTATAGAGCCCCGCAAGGCAAAAACTTTTATTGATTATAAGGAAGCCGTCAAACTGACGGAGGAAATTTCAAAAAAATATAATCTTCATGTCGATCCATATGCTAAAGTTATGGACATTCCTGTTGGAATGAAACAAAAGGTTGAAATTCTAAAAGCGCTAATTAGAGGTGCAAATATTCTGATACTCGACGAGCCTACCGCCGTACTGACAACACAGGAAACAGAAGAACTCTTTAAAGAGTTGAAGGCTCTGAAAGAAATCGGGTTTACAATAATATTTATCTCCCACAAATTGAACGAGATAAAGGAAATAACGGACAGATTGACGATTCTGAGAAACGGACGATATATGGGTGTCTATAACACCGACGAAGTTTCAAAGCAGGATATATCCCGTTTGATGGTCGGCAGAGACGTAATATTAAGCGTCGAAAAAGATAAGGCTGCACCAAAAGAACCCATTTTAAAAATTGAAAACCTGAGATTCAGGAATCAATGGGGAAAGGAAGTTCTTAGAGGTGTTTCTCTTAACGTTCGCAGAGGTGAAATACTGGGAATTGCCGGCGTCGAGGGTAATGGACAGCGCGAGTTGGTTGATATTCTCTTTAACATTGATAAGCCTAATTCAGGAGATATAAGGTTAAACGATAAGAGTCTGATAAACTGCAGTGAATCTGAACTAAGGGAGCTTGGAATTTCATACATTCCTGAAGACCGAATGACTTATGGTGTTGCTGATTCAGCAACCATCGAAGAAAACCTGATATCGGACAGAATATATGAGAAACGTTTCAGCGGCAAATTAATGCTTAATTCCGCAGAGATTGCAAAAGAAAGCGAAAAGCTTATCGAGGATTATCAGATTCTTTGTCGTTCTAGAAAACAGCAGGTTCGCATGCTTTCAGGAGGAAATATCCAAAAGGTTGTTGTTGCAAGAGAATTCTCAAGCAACCCGGATTTGATAATAGCCGACCAGCCCACAAGGGGAATAGATGTCGGTGCAACCGAATTTATCAGAAAAAAACTTGTAAGCCTGTCAAGAGAGGGAGCTGCGGTCCTGCTCGTTTCCGCTGACCTTAACGAAGTTATGGAATTGTCCGACAGTTTGGTTGTGTTTTATGAAGGACAGATAGTTGCATATTTTGAAGATACCTCCACTCTTACCGACATTGAGATGGGGGAATATATGCTGGGTTTAAAGCGCCAAACTGATGAAGAGATAAGGAAGGTGACACACATTGATTAGTAAAAGGGAGAAGTTTTTTGATATTGCAAGAAGCGCTTCAGCCATAGCCCTTGCCATGGGTGTCGCATTTGCATTAATTTTATTGACATCAAAAATGCCCGGAGAGGCGATTAAGAGCTTGATAGTAACTCCTTTCTCAACTAAAAGGTATGTTTGGAGAATTTTAGAAAGGATGGTACCGCTTGTATTTACCGGATTAGCGGTATGTATCATGTTTTCTTCAAACCAGTTTAACCTTGCCGGAGAAGGAGCATTTTTTGCGGGCGGTATGACCGGGGCATCAGTTGCCATATATATGAATCTTCCATTCGGACTGCATCCCGTAGTCGCTGTCATATTTGCCGGACTTGTCGGCGCAATAATAATGCTTTTGGTTTCTATTTTAAGCGTAAAGCTCGGCGCAAATATGCTGGTAATATCGCTGATGGTAAACTATGTTATTCTTCAGTTTGGAACCCACATTAATACCTATGTAATCAGGGACCCGCAATGGGGCGGCAACGGTTCTTATTTAATGCAGAAATCCGCCCTGATTCCACCCATTAAGTACACCACCAGTTATGGACTTATATTTGCCGTCTTGATGATAGTTGTTGTAGGTCTATATATCTACCACACAAAATGGGGTTATTCGGTAAGAATGATTGGAGCAAATATTTCGTTTGCTCAATATTCCGGAATCAAAGTGGACAGTGTCATAATCTCAAGCCAACTCATCGGCGGCGCAATTGCCGCAATGGGGGGCGCCGTCGAAGTATTGGGATTTTATAAAAGATTCGAATGGAATGCTCTTCCCGGATACGGTTGGACAGGTGTTACGATTGCAATATTGGCAGGCAACAATCCGTGGAAGGTACCTCTGGCAGCGTTTTTTCTTGCCTACCTGGAGGTGGGTAGCGGACTTATGCAGATTAATGCAGATATTCAGCCTGAAATGCTTGATATTATAAAGGCGATAATCTTCCTGTTCTTTGCGGCAAAGAATTTCCTTGCGCCGTTGAGGCAGAAGCTGGTCGTTAAAGCCGCTCTCTCTGAACTGAACGAAAACAAATCGGTCGAGGCGGAGGTTTAAATATGCAAAATGTATTGAATGCAATGATGACACCGAGCTTCGGCTATGCCATACTTCGAATGACCACCCCGATTCTCTTTGCCACGTTGGCAGCAGTAATAGCATCAAAAGCCGGCGTTTCCAATATCGGTATTGAAGGCATTATGATGTTTTCAGCGCTTGCCGGAGTTATTTTCAGCGGCATGACTAAAAGCTGGGTTGTAGGTTTGCTGTCTGCGTTGGTTGTCGGCGTTTTCTTGGGTCTGATGATTGGTTTCTTTGCATTGAAGTTAAATACCGACATAGTATTGGCTGGTATCGCAGTAAATACACTTGGGGGTGGGGGAACCATATTCTTTCTCTTTCTCGCTTCCGGAGACAGAGGCGCATCAAACAGCATAACCAGTGAGATTGTTCCGAAAATTAATATTCCCCTTATAAAAGATATTCCTATATTAGGCGAGGTTTTGTCAGGACATAGCGGATTAACATATTTTGCATTTGTCTGTGTTATCCTGGTTTATGTACTGCTCTACAAGACGCCTCTTGGACTTAAAATGAGGGCAGTAGGGGAGAACAGAGATGCTGCCGATTCCGTCGGTGTGAGTGTAAATAAAATAAGCTATATTGCACTTGCACTATCAGGTCTTCTTGCCGGACTCGCCGGAGCTTTCATGTCCATGGGATATATGAAGGGATTTACCGTCAACATGGCCGCGGGAAGAGGCTTTATCGGTCTTGCAGCCCAGGCAATGGGTCAGGGCGAGCCGATAGGCGGAATGCTCGCCTCACTCCTCTTCGGATTCGCAAACGCAATTGCAATCAACCTCCAGGGCGCTATAAGCCTCTCACCTCAAATCATCCAATCATTCCCATATATTCTGGTGATAGTTAGCTTGGTATTCTATTCGTTATCTACAAGAAACCGGCTAAAAAGGATAAAAAGAGCGGCAATCGAGTCGGATAAAACTGAAGCAAAAGATAATAGCTGATTGATTTAAAACTAATCTATCAAAACTATAAATCCCCCGCCCGAATAATCGAGCGGGGGATTTATAGTTGCAATTTATTTTTAGATTATCTCGACATTTCCAGCCTTAATGATTGCCGATACTGTTTCTTCAGCGAGGTCGTCATACCTTATCTTTTCCATTCCTCTGAGATAAGTTTCCATATATTCGCCAAACGGTTTCCAGAGTTTTTCATCGATTATTTTCATTCCATGATATACTGCCGGAATATTTGCAACTTGAGCTGCGTTGCAGTCGACATCAAGACCGCACATTGCCGTTATCGAAACCAGTTTGTTAAAGTCGTTTTCACAGAAATAAAGTGCGATGACCTCTATTGCCGCATTGGGGTAGGCATGTATCCAACAATACTCTTTATATTTATCGTCGCAATCGATCCATGCATCACGCCAATTTCCATATTTTTCACATGCTTTCCACGCATATTCGACAACATTGCGATATTCGGAATCCTTGGGCATCATATCAATTGCCATTCTGCAAATCTTTTTAAGATCGCTTTCAACAAAGCCCAAAGATACCATAACAGCATTAAAGACTTCTCCGAGAATTCCGTTATTTGCATGAGAAATTGTGGCATCTCTCCATGCAAGTTCAGCAGCAAGTTCAGGATTTGCGGGGGCAACCATTCCACATACTCCGCCTCTCATCTGTGCGCCGATAAACTCGCTGAAAGGATTTTTATATGTACCGCTCTCGGGTGGATAGATCCCATTTTTAATGTTGTTTAACGCAATAAGCTCAGCGGTATATCCGCTCGGTATTCTTGCAGCCCACATCTCTGCAATGTCATCTGCCTTTACATCATTACCCGCCTTGATAAACTCTTCGAGAAATACCAATTCAAATGTCAGGTCATCGTTATACATCTCAGGCATCTTTGTATAGCCGTCTACCCAGCCGTACACGTTTTCTATGTTAATCGTATGATAACCTTCCAGCGGGGTTCCGACCGCGCCTGCACATACCTGAGCCATCCAGCCGGCATATATTCTGTCATACAGTTCTTCTCTGGATATTTTCAGCTTATCGTATTTCGGGAACTCTACGCTGTTTTTATACTGTTCAAAAGATTCATATTGAGTATATGACCAATAGGGGTGTGAGGGGATTTTAGGGGCATTATGAAGAGCTCTGAACAGTCTGCATGTTATTCTATATAAACCTATTTCATTGTTTCTGGCAAGGTCGTAGAGTCCTTCCGCAAGGAGTTTCTCCGCTTCGGAAACATCATATCCCATATTGCCTTTATCCTGGACCATGTAAGCAAGATTAAACAGATTGGTCCTTGCTTCTTCATGAAGGCTATGCCAAAGTGCCTTCATTTTATCCAAGTCCCGGGCACCTTCATCTATAATTGCATCAAAAGGCACTCTTTTTGCTCTCTCAGGAAAAGGAATCATTTTTTCGACTATTTCTCTGGTGTATTCCCATGCTTTTTTGTATTCCTGCATAAAAGACCTCCATAAAAATTTTTTATATTAAATATATTTTAACATAGAGTTTTTACTTATCCAACTTATAAACAGGCAACTGTTGTTTCATAAAACAGTTGCCTGTAGCTTGTAGAAAAGGAAGTTACTATTTGTCCATAAACCTCTTTCATTTTCGGCAGGGAGGGTGTTAATTTAATTCAAATATACATTATTTCAGTTTTTCGAACTCAATTTGATTCGTCACATCGTGTTTTATGAGCAATTTTACTGCATCACAAGCTGTCATTATCGTTTCTTCCATCGACTTATAATTCATTATACCCCCGGCTCTGACACCCCTTATTGATGAAATTACATAAAGTGCCGCACACTCCATTTCAGAACACGCTACATTTCCCTTAATCCATGCATTCCATCGATTTTTTAAATATTCCGAATTCGGCATATTTTCCGGTTCGTGTTGTCCATAAAAAGAATCTTTTGACTGCGTTATTCCGACTAAATAATTCAGTCCTCTTCTCTTTGCAGCAAATTCAAGAGCCGCCGTTACATTTCGATCTGCAACTGCGGGATATTCTATCGGTATATACTGTATAGTAGTTCCTTCATCTCTAACTGCTGCGGAACAGATTACCCCGTCCAATGACTCGTCAAACGATTCTTTACTCACCCTTCCCGCCGTTCCTATTCTTATAAAAGTATCAGCTCCAATTTTTATTAATTCCTCCAGAGCTATAGCGGTCGAAGGACATCCCATTCCCGTAGAGGTAACCGAGACCTTCTCACCCTCCAAATAGCCTGTCCATGTTTTGTGTTCTCTGTTATGAGCGACAACAACAGCATCATCAAGAAATGACGCTATCAGGTCGGTTCTGAATGGATCTCCGGGTAAGAATACATATCTCCCTACATCGCCTGCCTTCATTCTAATATGATATTGCAACCCATTCACGGTCAGTTCCATTAATAAACCTCCTTTCAAAATCAAATCCCTACTTGACTTCGCTTCTAAGTATCTTTATAGCAGAGCTTGTTCCCAAACGTTCACATCCTAACTCTATATACTTAATCATATCTTCACGTGTGCGTATACCGCCGGATGCCTTTATTTTCAGTTCGGCTCTTATATTATTTCTAATCATTTCTACCGCTTCAAAGGTAGCCCCGTATTCTGCAAACCCTGTAGATGTTTTAATAAAGTCTGCATCGGAATCGGATACATATTTGCAGACTTCAACAAGCTCCTGTTCGGAAAGATTGCAGGTTTCAACAATAACCTTCAGAATTTTGCCGTTACATGCTTTCTTAACAGCATTTATTTCATCAGTTAGATCTTCATACTTTTTATCTTTTACAAAACACTGATTTATAACCATATCAATCTCATCTGCAGATTTTTTAATTGCATCCGCAGTCTCAAAAATCTTTGTTTCTTTAGAGGAATATCCGTTCGGGAAACCGATAACTGTGCAAATATTTAGTTTGCTTCCAAATTTCTTTCTTGCTTCACCAACAAAGCACGGGGGAATACAAACGCTGGCTGTATTGAATTTTATAGCTTCTTCGCATAAATTAAAAATATCATCTCTTTTACAGGTTGTTTTTAATAATGTGTGATCAACATATCTCATAATTTCCAAAGCAGTCATTAGCAGCCTCTTTTCTATATTCTATATTTACCATTAATAATTAATAATATCTAAAATATTAACATTTATAACTAATTAAATCCATTTTTATAGGTTTTAAAATCAAGTATTTTAAAAAAACAATATATTTCAGTATCAATTTTTCAAGTTGACAATTGTCGTTATCTTGTAGTATCATATTCTTTGCATCCTATTTGGGAGCATAGCTCAGCTGGGAGAGCACCTGCCTTACAAGCAGGGGGTCACAGGTTCAAGCCCTGTTGTTCCCACCATTATTTTTTGGCCCGGTAGTTCAGTTGGTTAGAACGCTAGCCTGTCACGCTAGAGGCCGTGGGTTCGAGTCCCATCCGGGTCGCCATTTTGCCTCTGTAGCTCAGTCGGTAGAGCAGAGGACTGAAAATCCTCGTGTCGTTGGTTCGATTCCGACCGGAGGCACCATGTACGGTCGCTTAATGCGACCGGCATGTTAAGCGGGTTTAGCTCATCTGGTAGAGCGCCACCTTGCCAAGGTGGAGGTAGCGAGTTCGAGCCTCGTAACCCGCTCCATTTATTTGGCGCCATAGCCAAGCGGTAAGGCAGAGGTCTGCAAAACCTCTATTCTCCGGTTCAAATCCGGATGGCGCCTCCATTAAAAAGACTACAAGAATGATTTTTCTTGTAGTCTTTTGTTGTTTTTATTGTGTATATCTTTCATTTTTGTATTTGTATGATAAGATGTTTAAAATACAATTGATTAAAGAAATATTTTGGAAAATTAAAGCCAAATATATTATTGGATACTTTATTAAATTCAAAGGTGGGTATAGGCTACTTGGTTAGGCAAACCGATAGGGAAGTTATTATGGGTAATGCGAGCGGAACTACCGTTAAAAACCGTGTTGAATTGTATGACTGGGTTAGAATAATTGCAACCCTCTTTGTAGTTATCGGTCATAGTTCATATTTGAATATCCAGACAACCTATGGTGCAGTCGGATATCGACTGCCGGCAGAATTAGCTCCTGCATACGGCGGAACATTGCTGTCATTTTTCAGATTTTTGTCTGAGTGGGTTGATGGGTTTCAGATACCGCTTTTCTTTTTCTTATCCGGTGCTGTTCTTGGCCTTAAGTCCCTTATGAGTTTTGATAAATTTATCATATCAAAATTTAAAAGGTTGATAATACCGTACTATTTGGCGGGAGTTTTTTTCATGTTCCCGATAAAAACTTTAGGAAGTTTTTATAATTTTGAAACTGTCCGCCTGGCTATTACAACTTTTTGGAACGGAGAAGAAAGCGGTCATCTTTGGTTTTTAATATCATTGTTCTGGTGCATGATAGCATTTGTAATTTTGGTGAAAATATTGCAACGGGCAAATGTAAACAGTACTTTTCTAATTTTGTTAATTTGTTACATTGTTACTTTGATTTATGACTATATTCCGTTCGACTTTCTGAAAATGAAAGCCGGTCTTGGCTTTTTATTCTGGTTCGCTGCCGGTTATGTTTTTGAAGAATATAGGAAAAAACATAATTTTTTATACGCCCGTAGCGTATTAATTTGTGTTTTGCTCATAATATTCTATTCTTTTAATTCAAGATATTATTTGCTTGACGGTTTCTTTACGAATGCATTAGGCATCTTCTTTGCAATAGAGTTGTCAATAGTTCTATCGCCTTTATTTAGGTTCATTAATAGAAAGGCACACAAACAATATACCTTTTTTATAAAAAGATTGTTTGATATCTATATATTCCATGATCCTTTGCAGTATATCGTATTGAGGGCATTCTTCGAAAATAACCTGCTTACTTCGAATGTCGGATGCTATTTATATTTATTTATGAGAACCGTAGGGGTTATATCGGTTAGCATACTCATAGGGAGTATAATTGATGTTTTAAAAAGAGAAGTAAAGTCAAAGGTTAAAAGTGATACTAAAAGCTGAATTAAAAAATGTATTTCTCGTTAGATTGCTTGTAAGAGGAGAAAAATATCATGAGTGTAGAACCAGTCAATTGTCCGTCTTGTGGTGCACCGCTTGATATAAACCTGAATGATGAATTTGTAAAGTGCAAATATTGTTTTAGTACCATACAGGTCCAAAAGCGAAATGTTAATTCCGATGGCACTACTACGCTGGCTGACAAGGCAACCGGTATGGTTGTTGGGACTGTAATATTACCCTTTGGCTACCAGGCTCATGCGATGTTGCAACCGGAAGTTTCCAGCTATAATTATCCCTTTGGTGTGAGTGTAACGGCACATAACGATAAGGGTACTGTTATCGCTTACTATATCGGTGAAGGTTACACCGATCGTTCAAAGTGTCCTGCACTTGCCTCCGGGCCTTATTCACAAGGTTTGGAGCAGATTTCAAGAGTGCACTATAAGAGCTTTATGGATGTGAGACAATATATACATAGCTATGTTGACATGTATGCCAAAGCCTCAAATGCAACATACCTTAAATGTGTTGAGGAACGGCAGATGCCGTTGTACGAGCCCTTCAACGAAGACGAGGCGTTGCAGAACTACAGACGAAGGGTTGAGTTTGAAAAGCAACGCATCGGAAACCCCGGTATGGCAAAGGATACCGGTTTCTATCTGGAAGGACTGTGCCGAGTATATGATATGACCGTGAACGGTGTAGATCTCAGGCTTGCTATCTCCACGGTTCTTCAGGGATGGAAATATCAGCTCCCCGCTATGGTGGGCGGACTTGGCGGATTCGGGAATCTGTTTGGTAACCTGTTTTCCGGCAACACCCCTCAGGTACAGCAACCGCAGCCGGGTGCATTTAACGACATGCCGCCAAACTCCGTTATCGAATGGCAGTCGGAGGGCATTTTTACAATGCTCAGTCTTCCGCAGGAATTTGACCTTGCTTTTCAAGGTGCATATACCGATTTTTGTTCAACTTTCCGGCTCGATAATGGCATACGCGAGAAGATGTACAATATGCAGTCGCAGATATTGCAGGACATTTCCCGACATACACAGCAGCGTCTCGATGAGATGAATCGGCAATTTCAAACCTGGCAGCAGATGCATGCCACTCAGCAGGCTGCGTTCGATTCCTACAACAGGGCGTGGTGGAACAGAACAAACGCTTCCGATGCCGCAAGGCGTTCCGCCTATCAATCAAGAATGGCTGCGGAGAGCCGGATGTCCGACAGTTATTCCGAAGCCGTTAGGGGAGTAAATACTTATTTGCGTCCGGACGGTACAGAAGTGGAAGTGTCGGTGGCGTATGACAGGGCGTATACCAACTATTCGGGAGACACTATGGGCTCCAAAAGCGCCTTTGAGCCGGGCGGAGACTGGACGGAAATGTTGAGAAAATAGCGAATTTCGTTGCTGAAGCTACCAGAACACACTCAGACGACTGCTTTTTATTCTTTTGAGACTGTAATATAAGAATATAATCATCGCATCTGTCTGCTTCAAAGTGTCCATTTAAAAGACTGCAATACTGAATTTTTCCAGTAGTATTTGTAAAAATACCAATACTATATAATCTAAAAACGGACTTATATCACAGAAAGGGGAAACTGTGAAAAGACACAGTCGCAAAATATTAATTCTGATTTTGGCGGTAATTCTGTTCTCTATTTGCATCGGTATTTTGAACTTTAGAACCGGAGATATTGAATATGTTAATTCCGATGCGACCTGGCATACACTATTAACAATCAGAGCATATAAAGAAACACCCGTTTCAGTCCATAAGTTTTTACCCATTGTATCGTTAGGAAAATTAACCGACAAACATATCTCTTGGGGAGGTGCCGTTCCTGATCAGTACGGAAACCATTACTATACCTCCTTTTCTCCTACAGGGTACTTTTTACCATACTTATTTATGGAGGTATTTTCTCTCGAGGTTAACGAAACAAGTTTGTATATTTTCAACACTTTTTTGCTTGTAATTTCTTCCTGTTTATTGGCGATATTCCTGCTATCGTTATTTGATGAAAGCAGCCATAAATGGTTGATTTCATTTTTCGGAACGGTAATTTATGTTCTCGAACCGGAAATATTGCACGGGATGGGACTGGTTTATTGGCATCATTCCGTAATGCAGGTAACTTTATTGTTACAGATATATTGTTATTGGAAATATAGAAAAGAAAACTCCAAAGGATTTAAATTTGCATTTTATATTCTATGTTTTATTAACCCATATATCGAATGGACCGGATATGTTGCAAATATAGGTTTTGCATTAAGCGAATTGGTAATGGGCAGAAAGAAAATGCTCTCCGCTTTTGCCGACGCAGTTAAAGTGGGGATACTGACTGTCATGAGTTTTACTGTATTTACATTGCACTTTTTGCTTAATATATCTCCCGAACGTTTTTTAACCGAGTTAAAACTCCGTTCCAAAGTCAGAAGCTTCGCCGCAAATATATCTACAAGTTTGTTATTCAGGGGTTATCTGACCTCCTTTTGTTATACATGGATTTTATTATTTTCACTCTTGATATTGGCTACAGTTATTTATAAGGGCTTAGTCTGGAGAAAACAATCGGTTTTAATTAAAAACTTTTGGATTATATTTGTAGCCTCGTTTCCAATCCTTGAAAATTTCATCATGAAAGAACATGCCATTTTGTATCCATATGACAGAATGAAACTCATATTTCCTGTTTGTCTCATTTGCTGTGATTTGATATATCTGATATTCAAAAAATCATCAAAGGCAGTTCTGAGGGTTGTAATATTCCTGACAGTAAGTCTGGCAGGGCTGTTAAATGTATATGCCTATAGAAGCTCGCCATCATATGTGTGGGACGCTCCCTATATGAATCAAAATCGTGTGCTTGCAGATTATCTGAATACCAGTTATCCTGATGCGGTTTATTGCACTAATACAACAGTGCGGGGATATATAAACCTTACCTTCGGAAGGGGAGTTCATGAGACCGCATCATTGGATTCTATTATTCCAATTGCGCAGCGTAGTAACGTTGATAAAGTAGTTTACTTTGAGCATGATCCCGCAGTTGACGTTCTTTATGTAAATTTCCCAACGGCATCTTATGGTGTTGAATGGCAGGCAATTGTTTACACAATCTCGGATGACAGTTATAGAATAATCCATGCGGATAGTAATGGGAGAATACTGGATAAACAGTTTTCTTAAGACGCTAACCGGAATATGCGCTTATAACAGCAATATATAGTAAATTCAATTATTCGGTGGTGCTATAGGTGGTCCAACGAATGCATGAGCAAATTAGTTATAGGTATATCCGGTTATTAAATACTCTGTAGTGTTAGAATTAAATAATATAATTCAAGACTGATTGCTAAAAAGGTAACCGGAGTTAGGTTAGTGCCATGGAAACTATTAATGAAAGTGCGGGTACAAAGCGTGTTGAGCTTTATGACCGGCTTAGGGTAATAGCAACTATATATATTATTATCGGTCACAGCACCTATTTGAATGTCCAGGCGACCTATGGTGCAGTTGACTACAGACTGCCGGCAGAATTAGCTCCTGCATACAGTGGAACCTTATTATCATTTTTTAGATTCTTGTCAGACTGGGTCGGCGCTTTTCCCGTGCCTCTTTTCTTCTTCTTATCGGGTGCTGTCATGGGACTAAGACCCGTTGAAAGTCTTGATAAATTTGTAAAATCAAAAATTAAAAGGTTGATAATACCATACTATTTTGCAGGAATTTTCTTCATGTTTCCGATAAAAACCTTAGGAAATTTTTATAATCCGGAAACGGTCCGCTTAGCTATTACTACCTTCTGGAGTGGGGGAGGTACGGATTGCGGTCATCTTTGGTTTTTAATTGCATTGTTCTGGTGCATGGTAGCATTTACAATCTTAGTGAAAATATTGCAACGGGCACGCGTGAACAGTATTTTTTTAATTTTATTAATATGCTACATTGTTACTTTGATTTATGACTATATTCCTTTCGATTTCCTGAAAATGAAGGCAGGGCTGAGTTATATGTTCTGGTTCGGTGCCGGTTATGCTTTTGAAGAATATAGGAAAAGTCATAACTTTGTATATGGCCGTAGTGCTTTAATTTGCATTCTGTTAATATTATTCTATGCTTTTAATTCAAGGTATAATTTGCTAGATGGTTTTTTCTCAAAAGTCTTAGGAATTTTTTTCACAATTGAGCTTTGCATAACTCTATCTCCATTGTTCAAGTTAATTAATAAAAAGGCAAATAAGCAATATACCGGTTTTATAAAAAGACTGTTTGATATTTATATATTCCATGATCCTTTGCACTATATTATATTAAGAATATTTTTTGAGAATAACCTGCTAACTACCAATTTTGGATGCTATTCATATTTATTTATAAGAGTCATAGGAGTTATATCGGTTAGCATTCTCATAGGAAGCATAATTGATGTTTTAAAAAGAAAAGTAAAATCAAAAGTTAAATATGATACGCATAGCTGTGTTTGAATAGCACATCTATTTTGAGTTTACACATTATAAGCATTGAAAGCGAAAGTTAATCATGAAAGAAATTAAAACTGTAAGTCTAATCGGTCTTGGTGCTCTCGGTCTGCTTTTTGCCGAGTCGTTTGCTTCGGCCGCCTCTCCGGAGGGGTTTCGCGTTATTGCTGATGAATCGCGTCAGGCAAGATATCGTAAAGAAGGGCTTTATAATAATGACAAATTGCTGAGTTTTAATATGATTAGACCGGATGAGCCCTGTGAACCGGCAGACCTTTTGATTTTTGCCGTCAAATACAGTCAACTGCCTCAAGCCATAGCTGATACGACACTTCATGTTGGAGAACAGACTATCATTCTTTCTCTTCTTAATGGAATAAGCAGTGAAGAGGATATACGCGCAGTGTACGGAGATAAGGTTCTCGGCTGCACGGTTCAGGGTATGGATGCTACTAAAAATGGCAATCGGCTTTATTGGAAAAACATGGGTAATTTTACTGTAGGCGAGCTCTATTCCGATCGCGTTACTTCCCGTCTCTTACTTGTGTCCGATTTTCTTTCAAAGGCAAAACTCTCCCATACTATCGTGACGGATATGCGGGACCGCGTGTGGGGAAAGTTTATGCTCAATGTCGGTATCAACCAGGTTGTCAGCGTCTGCGAGGGTAATTACGGTTCGGTTCAGCGCGAAGGTCCCGAGCGGGAGCGTATGATTTCTGCCATGAGAGAGGTTATCGCACTGGCAAAACCGGAAAGTATAAAGCTCGATGAAAACGATCTTCTGCATTGGTTGGATGTGATAAAACCGCTTGATGCCGAAGGCATGCCCTCCATGCGTCAGGACCTTCTGCAGGGACGCAGAACGGAAGTTGATCTCTTCGCAGGCACCGTTGTTAAATTAGGGAGAAAACACGGTATAAAAACCCCTGTAAATCAAGCTCTCTTAGAAGAAATCCTCGAGCTCGAAAAGCATTTTTGATTGAGTGTTTTTTATGAGATAAGAAAGAACATTTTAAACTAAAACCATTTTCCGCAGTTGCAGCTGAAATGAAGTTTTGGAGAAACCTGTTGTTATAGACGTTTGACAAAAACTCTCGCTATTGGAATATTATATGAATTGCTTTTATTTCGCTTAGAGCTTTAGTATTATGATTAGGTATCAGCTTGAAAGTGAATTATAACAAACAAAAGGAACGCGATAAAATTTAAATAAACTTAAATAGATTGGTTTTGATTGTAAGGACAAAACAAGAAACTATTAAGTTATAATAAGGAAAATCCGTAAATGCTGATTTGTTTTTCCTATAATCAACAAAAAAGAACGTCTCGGATTATATCCGTTTAGACGTTCACTTTTTATAAATGAGATTATCTTCTTAAATTCTGCATGATTTCCGGTTTTGGGGTTTCAGTCTGATGGCTTGCGATTACAGCTTGCTCTCCAGAGGCTTACCGAAACATATACCATTATCGATGCCAAAAATATCGATCCGATTAGTTGTCCGATAGCTGCCGCCGGAATCGGTTCTAACGGCCAAGGCTCTATAAAAGCTGCAAGACAGGCTCTAAAAACCCAAACTACGGTTAAAAATGTATAAAAGATAATGCTTTCGCGATTTAAAGAAAGCGCGCTTTTGCCCAGGAGAATCAAAACAAAACTGCTTCCGAATAGCAGGGCGGAAAAGCAATAATTTGTATAATCAATTCCCACTATTAGGCTTTCAAACTGCATGGGAATATAATCATACCAACGAAAAAGATGCGGTACAAAAAAGTGCCAGAGACCTACCAACAGGCTGATAGATAAAGAAACATAATATAAAACTTTTCGCAATCTTTTCATAATAACCTTCACCTCAATAAAATTACCCTC
>JGI24710J26742_10002353_pt1 | contig 16718 bp, 10 predicted proteins | sample BioPla2DNA2_FD_26742 | JGI IMG/M metagenome (IMG submission 26742) | reverse complement strand
TCATCTGAATATTTAATGGCTGAATTTGCTATTGCCTTATCAATTATTTGGCCATTGACCTTGGATACACCACTGGAATTTTTGTAGCTATAGCGAAAGCCCTGTATGCCGGATGTTATATCTTCTGCACTAATCGTGACAGTTATTGGTGCATTATAGTAACCAAAGCTTACTCCACCTAATACTGTATCCAATACACTCCTGCTATAAGATACAGACAAGTTTTGTGGCGCCTTTGTGTCTATAGTGAATTCATCTCTGGCATAACCTGCTGCCTGATTAAGGGCCAAATCCCTATATGAAATATCAAAGGTATAATTGGCATCCACAGAGTATGTTATAACTGCAGTATATTTGTCTCCTGATTTTGACCAATTGTTTTTATCCCGTAAATAAGCTGCATAATTACTAATACTAACATTGTTATCGTTTATATCTTTGGCAGTAAGCTCTACTAGTACATCATTAGCTCGGAAGTTTTTCTCGGTGATTGTGATAACAGCAGTTTGCTGCTTATCATAATAAGTCCGACCTCCAATTGATCTTATCCCCTTAGATGGTGAGTATTTAACGTTAATTACTGGCTTGACTGTATCAATAATAATCTGTTCTGACCTATATGATTTCATTTCGTTGCTAGATCGATCAGTATATACCGCTGTAACTATATACTCACCGTCAGTAGACAGTCTAATTGAACCGGTCCATTCATCACCATCAGCTGCTTTTTCCCAGTTTGCAACTGTAGTTATCTTATCATTTACCTTAACTATAAAGTCCTCCCCGTAAAAGTTAGCCTCTTTTACTCTAAATGTAACTGTCATAGGCCCATCATAATAAAGTATCGAGTTTGTACCCTCAGCAGTATATGAGTATCTATCCTTTGTCTTCATTGTTGCTTTATCTAATACCTGCTTTGCTGGACTATATTCTACTGTTCTAGTCGGTGCAATAGTATCTACTACCACAATACAACCATCATCTCTTAAAGCAGTACTTGTGTTGCCTGCTTTGTCTGTTGCAGTAAAGCTGATATTTCCACGATACTGAGCAGCTTGCTCTGCTGTTAGAGTAAAGGATGCTAATGCAGTTTTCCCATTGTTACTATATACTATATCTTGTGCATTTATCTGTCCTGTTTCCTCTACCTTGTTGACTGCACTTGTACCATCTTGCTTTGTATATGTCCAGTTAAAATAGTCAATACCTGCGTTAATATCCTCTGCGGTTATGGTCACCTTTACATAGGGCTTGTAATACCCAAAGGTTATAGCACTTAATACATCTTCCCATAAAGAGTGTGACTCCGAGTATGTTATTGTTAAATTCTCAGGTGCACTTTTATCTATAACGAAGTCCTCTATGGTTATCTCATCTGCAGTATTGCCCGCCATATCAATGTATTCGATATTAAATGTAAAGCTAGCATCCACATCAAAGACAAGATCTGCCTCCCATACATATGGAGAAATCTCTTGCCAATTGCTAATCTTATCTGATATATCGAAACCTATTTGGTTACCCTCAATATCACTTGCAGCCACTGCAATATTGAGCTCATCTGCACGGAAGTTTCTATCCTCTATAGTTATTGTAGCAATTCTATCTGCATCAAAATAGCCTTGGTATGATTTAGTAGTATTATTATCAAAGACAACTGAGATAAGGGGCTTTGTTTTGTCTATGGTCATTATGTTTGAACTATATACTTTTGAGCCACCTTTACCTGTATACTCTCCAGACTCCCATTCGAACTCATTTCCGGAACTATCCTGATACTCAATAAATATCTGATAATCACCATCCTTAGACAAGGTTACTGTCTGTACATAGGCATCATCCTCATCCTCTACATTTTGCCAACCGCCAAATATTGAATCGCCTACAACTTGTCCATCTCTTTTTATTATTATATTAACATCATCTGGATAGAAATTAACCTCCCTAATCTCTATGGTTGCTTCGATATTATCATTGTAAATAAATCTAGTATCCTCATCCGGACTAACTAATGTTTGATTATTCTTATCAACCATTTTGACCAGTGGGCCGGAATAGGATATGCTTGCTTTAGGTGCTATAGTGTCAACTACTATGACCTTATCACCATGTTTTATTTGCTCATTACCAGCAACATCTATAGCCTTGAAAGATACCATCCCTTCAAACTCTGGTTCTACTCTAAAACTATAGCTCGCAGTATGTCCATCTACCTCCATCTCACTTATGTCTACTATGGTATAATTAGCTTCTCCATCAGATCTTGCAAATGAATAAGCAAATGATTGTATTGCAGAAATATCATCAGTTGCCGACAGTGTTACAGTCATAGGTGCATTGTAGAAGGAAAATACTGTTTCAAGAAAACGATCAAACCAAGACTTAGAGTATTCGATGGTTAGAGCATAGGGGGGGCTTTTATCAATCAATAACTCACTATTATCTATTTGTATTACATCTGTTATACCATTGTTGTCCTGACATTTTAGGAAAAAGCTTAGTGAGTTTTCTCCTTCCCCACTGATTTTAATTGAGTCTACCCATCTCATGTTGTCATCGAGGCTTTCACTAATCAGATAACCTTCAGTTGGGTATACAAAAATATCTCCTATATACCAGCCACTATCATTTTTAGCTTCTCCTTTAATAATATAGGGTACTTCTGGTGTAGGTTGATACTCGATATCCAGTATATATTCTGCTGTCGCCTCTTTGTACTTAGAACACGCCTCTTTTACTGCCTTTATTGTAATTTGACCAATATCCTTATAAGTATAGCTAATTTCACCCTCTTCATTTACACTTGCAATCCTATTACCACTGTTTACTACACTATAAGTAATAGCACCATTTCCATAACCTAACCCATCAGCTGCATCTTCTACTAGTACAGCTTTTGCAGTATTCTTAAAATACTCTCCTAGGTATATAGAATCAGGCTCTGACCTATCAAATTCAATCTTTTGCTCTGCCTTTTCTATGGACAAGCTATAGCTAGCTACAGCATCCTTATAGCATTCATCTCCTGTCTTCTTTGCCATAACTACTACTTTTCCTGCCATCTGTATTGTCAGTTTACCTGTTTCCTCATCTATTGTTGCAACGCCTTTATCTGATTTCTCCTTAATAATAGAGTAACTAATATCCCCCGTACTTTCTCCACCTGTCGCCACATTCTCAAAGATATTGGCATTTTCATTATAAGTCATAAACTCTTCGGCTTTTTCAAACCCAAATCCAGTTTGCTCTGCTTTTTCTATGGTTAATATGTACTCAGCAGTAGCAGTCTTATAGTTATGGTCAGTCTTTGTAGCCCTTACTTTTACTCGACCTGCCTTTAAAATAGTTAGACTCCCTTTACTCTCATCCTCTATTATTGCAGCATCTCCTTCTACTATCTTATAGGTTATTACTCCTGTTTCGCTGCCACCTTGAGCTACATTTTCGAAAATATTGTCGTTATCATTATAAGTAATAAATTCATTGGCATTTGTAAAACCAAATCCAGTTTGCTGTGCCTTATTTATTGTAAGCGTATGGGAAATTGTTGTTTCTCTATAGTCTTTGCATTCTTGGCGGGTTGCCCTAACTGTTACCCTACCAGCCTTATTTATTATCAAATTTCCACTAATCTCATCTATGCTTGCTATATCAGGATCTGAATTATGCCAATCTATTGAATAGCTAATATCAATTCCATCTGTACTAGCCTCAGCCCTTAAAGGAATCTCTAAGTTTGGCTGGTAATTTAAGGTGTCTGTTTCAGGAGACACAAACCTAAAGCCTTCATCGTAAACTTTACTACTCAATTTTATATCCAGGGGTTCAGTTGAACTTGGCATATATCCATCAATTGATACACTCTTGTACTCTGCTTTTTCAAATGATATATTGTAAGTTACACCACTTTGTAGGTATAGCTCATATTCACCATTATAATTGGTTTCTGTCTGTAGAATATCATCATTGCTAGCACTTGCACTTATTAGCACCTCTGATAATGCTCTGTCATCTTCATCAGTAACAATACCTGTTAAAACAATAGTCTCAACCATCATAAAGATAGGTACTATATTATTATCTTTACTAACTTCCACCTCACCTTCAACTTGTGCATATCCTTCTGCTATGACCTTGTAGTTAACTTTTATAAGTTCAGACTCTAGTCTCTCAGAAAACTGATTAAATACTGCTATCCCATTTTCATCTGTTTCTGCCTCAAACTCTTCATCTAGAGCTGATACCTTAACTAATGCTCCTTTAATAAGATTGTCACCGTCTTTTACTTCAAATCTCACTTCATGAACTAGTTCTTCGCCTTCTGCTCTAACATATGGAGCATGGTTAGCTGGAGTCATACCTAGTAAAATCATTATTGTTAAACACACTGCTAAAATTCGGTTCCAAATTCCATTTTTATTCATAATCCTTACCCCCTGATAATTGGTTTGTCTAATCGATAGTGCTTTATATTTATAATTAATCTGCCTATTCTATAATCTCAGTACTATCAGTATGACTTATTTCAAACTCAATAGAAAACATACTACCGGCCTCTTGTTCTGGATCAGGATAAAGTACTGTTGTTTCATTTGCCACCTTGAAGTCTTGATCTAATACAGTCGTTTCTCCCGAGTCATTTAGCTGCTCAGTAAAAATCTGAGGTAGACCTTCATATGTCACGATATTATCTGCCTTGGATACTAGCTGTCCCGAAATAGTTAGCTTGTCCGTAATCTTCCCACGAGCAATATTAACTGGGCTTGGCTTGTACACCTTTTTTCCTGTTTCTTCATTCTGTTTTCTTATCCGTTCAATATTCTTTTTTGCCTCTACCCCTGTAATGTCTCCAATAACCCTTGGTATTTTATAGACAATGAAGAATACAGCACTCAAAACCAGCATTATTGCCGCAATAATAAAGCTTATCGTTGAAAGCATATGTAATGTTTCTACTGACATTTGTATCTCCTTTCTTCAAGAGCCAAAGGCTATATTGATAGCGTTTATGGTATCATCAAGTAGGGATATTGTTTTTTCCTGCTTTTCACTAGTTATATCAGTTGTTGTGTCAATTTTTCTGATATTTTCTGACACAGTATTAAACATTAAAATTAGGCTATCCTTATCTACCCCATCAGTCTTAAATTTGGTGGCATACTGTTGTAGTGAACTTCTAGCTAGCTCATATAATTCTAGTTTTACAATCTCACTTTCATCATCGTCCTCCACCAGGCTAATTAACTCCTGAAGGTTTTCAAAAAATGGTTTGTATAGACCCCTATCGTTAGCCTCGATTGTTTTTATTGATATATCTCTATAAAAGATACCTATGTCTCTATAAACCTTTGCCATGTTAAGGTTTGCAAAGCCCTCTGGGGCATGGTTAATCACATCGTCAAACCATTCTATGGCACTTATCATGCGGGTTATTTGATTGTCATTTGTACCACCGTATTCATAGTAATACCAAAATAGCTTGCCAATTTCAAAGCAAACTTCCGCATAGTTTTCTTGATATTTTTCTAGCTCATTTACCTTGTTCTTTATATGTGTTACAAGCAGGTTTTGCTCTTCGATTGTAAATACGTTATCGTTTTCTTTAAATGTATTGATTAGACCTAAGTATGCAGCCTTATCTCCGCCCTTGTTTGGAATATCTAAAGCACTTTCATAGTATTTTATTTTTTCGTCATAGTCTGGCGTCCTAGATGCGGAATATAAGATATTTGCATATGTATCACTTGCCATTTGTTGTGCAACACTGTTTANCCCTATGCCACCTAAGAAAAATAGCAAGGATGATACTAGCATGGATATAAATATGTTTAGTTTTCTTTTTTGTGTCCTCTTGTACTCATCGTCAATCTTTTCATAATGCTCTAAAGCATACATTAATTCTGCACAAGATTGATACCTATCATCTGGATTTCTCTGCACACATTTTTGTATTATTTTCTCCAGCCCACTAGATAAACTAGGGTTAATTTCTCTAATTGGTTTTATCTCATAAGGTGGCTCACTTGGGTTGCAGCCAGTTACTAGATGGTATAGGCAAGCACCCAGGCAGTAGATGTCTGTTCTAGCATCAGTCTGTCCTTGNCCACCAAACTGTTCCGGTGCTGCATACCCTATGGTACCAAGGCAGGTAGTATCAGCTAGGTTCCTCTCCTTAAACTCTCTGGCAGTTCCAAAATCAATCAATGTCAAATTACCATCTGGCTTGAGCATAATGTTAGCAGGCTTCATGTCCCTGTATATTATGGGTGGAGTCCTAGAATGTAAATAGCCAAGTACATCACATAGTTGCTTTGCCCATTCAATAACATATTCCTGAGGCTGGGCGCCAAACTCCTCTATAGTCTTTGACAAGGGGTTCCCCTCTACATAGTCCATCACTATCAAAAAGCTGTCTTTATCCTCTATGACATCTATAATACTAGGTAGATTTGGATGTCTTAGTCGCTTTAGCATTTCAGTTTCGACTACCAACCCCTGCTTGACTGCTTCAAAATCCACAACGCCATCCTTGCGCACTTCCTTTACGGCCCATGTTTTATTTGCTCTTTCATTTATAGCCATATAAACAACACTCATGCCGCCTCGGCCTATCTCGCTTAGGATTCTATATTTCCCATCTATTAATGATCCTATCTTTAACATCTTTTTTACCTCTACATTAATTTAGTATGTTCTAACTGCTATAACGGAAATATTGTCTCTTTCTAATCTATCCTTGTTAAGCTGTATAAGCATATCCATGTTAGCTTTCATCCTATTTGGGTCTGACATTTGAGAGGGCTGCATATATGCATATATTTCCTCCTGGCTAATCTCATGCCTAAAGCCGTCTGAACAGAGCATATACACAGTATCCTTTTTTGTGACTCCGAAAAACATATCAGGATATATACGGTCTGATGCCCCAATACACTGTAGGAGGACATTTCTTCGACTGTCTACCGCTGCCTCTTCCTTTGTTAGTCTGCCATGATCTATCTCCCTAGCAACTAGTGTCTGGTCCCTTGTAAGAATAGTGACCTCCTTATCTATCTCATAGGCCCTTGTATCGCCTATATTAATAATGTAGTATCTGTTGCTTGTAATTAGCATTGCAGTTAATGTAGTGCCTAGGCTCACACCATGGCTTTTACCATAACTTTTTATTTTCTCATTGTACTCGTCTGCAATACCCACCCATGCCCTTCTTATGTCACCATCACTAATTCCAGTATTACAAAGCAAAGGTAGTTCATTTATTAGCCATTTGTTATAGGCGTTGACTATTGTGGCACTGGCCACTTCTCCCTTTTCAAGCCCTCCCATACCATCACACAGGACAGCAAAAACCATCTTCCCAATTGAAGTATTGACTACCTTTACACTTAGACTGTCCTGATTCTTTTCCTTTGTGTTACCCCTGTCTGTTGAAGCTTGTACAATAAAATTCATGGATTTAAGAGTTCTATAGCTTGTCCTACAAAATTGATAGCTGAACTCCACTACACCCCCCTTTTTTGCATGCATGTAAAGTGTTACCCTCACCTAATCTTTCAAGCCATATCTAGCTAGAAGGATTGACCCTAAAATATCCAGAAGTACTATCCTCATAAAGGCATGTAAACCTATCAGGATGGCTTATCAAATATGCGTACAAGGGTCTATGCTTTAATATCAATATTCCATCAAACTTATATTTAAAAAGTAAGGCTTCCACATCTACATACATAGTATCTGCACCCTTGTTTGCCCTCTCCAAATAGATAAGGCTTATACCATCTGCCATAATGTTTTCTGCTGCATATAAATCAGCTCGAGCATCAAAAAAAACTAAAATATCATTATAGATAAGCGTCTCACCAGTGTTGTAGTCATTGAATATCCTAGCAGGTGAGTCTTTTTTTATTTGCTCAATCATATCGTCTGAAATTACTGTTCTGATAGGTTGACCGTTTTTTATACTGTCTACTACCTTAACTGCACTATATCCAATTGGTACTAATAGCAACACTAGACACGAGCATACTATGATCTTTTCTGATGCTTTTTTTATCTTCTTTACCTTTAAGGTTGGTAGATATCTAATGGCGCAAAAACTTGCTACTATATACCAGAGAATTATGAACCTAGCGCTTCTAAAGAAAAGAAACAAGAACAAGCCCATAACTGTTATATCTATCAATCTGATTTTCCTCTCCTCTACTAAAAAACCGATAGTCATTAGTAGGATAGGAAAATAATAGAGTATAAGAGCACCAATATCTTTGGCATCAGGTGCTTGCCACTCACTTATAACTGTCATCATAAGATTATCAGTCAAGCTATAATAGGGATATACAAATACTTTTAGGCCAATAGGATTAATCAGTATCGACAAAACAGTAACAATTGACACAAATAGTAGCCTTGTCAAAGCTTTATTATTGATACGCCTTGCTTGTATTCTGCCATAATCAAGGTTTATTGCTGCTACTACTAAAAAGACAAAGCATAGTATATAGGCCAGGTTTGATGAACCTCCATGCAAATTACTCCAGAGACAGCCAATAAGGGGTACTAGATATATTTGCTTACTATCTGGCTTGTCTATATAGTTATACAGTATTTTCAGCTCAAAAAATAATAGGAAGTAGCTAAACACATGGGGTCTACCATAAAAAAACAAGCTAGTTACTACTGTAAATAGACTAAAGAAGAATCCAGCAATTAACAGGTTCTTTTTTATATACTCTTTAGCCTGGGCCATAAGCAATACAATCATCAATAAAGCCAATAGGATCGATAGTAGGTATATACCTATATCCCCTAATGTAGAATGTACTCCATATAATATCAGGTCAGAGAGCCACTCGTGAGCAGTCCATGGAATAGCTAGTTCCATACCATACCAGGAAAAGATGTCTGTAGTAGGAATCGTGCCATGCTCGCTTATCCACTGGCCTACTTTTACGTGCCACCAAAAATCGTTACCACTAATCCCTTGGGAAAAGCAGTATAAAAAAGTAGCAGCTATAATTTCAATAATAAGGATTATAGGGATCAAATGAAGTAGTTTTATCTTTTTATCGTTTATAGTATGCATAAAAGCTTGATACCTCTCCAATTTTCCGGTATTTTGATTTTACTTCATCTATAAATTCATAGTGGGCTTGATAACCAAGGGTGGAGTTATTCCCCCTTACTAAGATAATATCGCTCTTGTTTTGCTCTAATAAGTCTTGTACAGTCTTTTTCCCAATATTGCCCACAAGTAACATGTCAAAATCCTTATTACACCTTTCTAGGGGAATCATATATATGATCCCATACTCATCTGCGACTACAACGCTATAGCCATCCTCTTCCATTGCTTTTATATAGTCAACCAGGGTCTTGATATTATTTTCTAGGTCAATATCTATCGGTAGGCCCTCTAGCTTATTCACTGAACATAGCTTGTAGCTATCAGCTGATGGGTAGACACTTATGACTAAGCCTACAAGTACTATAGCCGGTAAAGTACAGCAAATAGCCTTTTCAAATAATTTAACAGGCCTTGGATTATACAATAGTAGTAAGCACGGAATAAATGGTACAATAGCTACAATAAAATGCACATAATCACACAGGGGGAAAGCAACCGAAAGTCCCGCAATAGAAAATGCAAAGAATGTTAGGTATACTTGGGAGCTTGCACGCTTAGCTATTTTATTATTGATATACAGGGCAATTGTTATAACAGGAAATATTCCGAGCAAAAAAGCTACAGGGGAAGATAAAATAAACTCAAAATACGAAGTCCTATGAGTAAACTCACCTATACCAAGGATTGCATAGTCAATGAACTCATAGATAGACCCATTAATAACCATGAAAATAGTAAAAGCAATTATGGGAACAAAACTAACTAGCCATCTATGAACTTTTGCCCTCAATAAGCTCCTATCCTTTGCTACTGATACAAAACACAAAATAGTGTTTGTTAATATAAAAACTATCCCAGTGCTTTGCTTTATAAGGGGCATCATCCCTACTAACAAGCCAACCAACAAGTCATACTTATAACTGTTTGTACTGCCTGAACTAATAATCCTATACTCTAGGCATAGTATTATAAGTAAAAGTAAAAGGTTTAGATTGTTATAATTGTAGACCCAAACTATAAAATTTAAGGCAAAGNCATAGCTTGCTGATACCCAGGCCATGATACTGTTATTAGTAATCTTTTTGCACAAGTGATACAAGATGCTAAAGGTTGTAGCCAAAAAAATAGCTGACACAAACCTAAACCCCTGTAGGGTGTTTCCAAATATTTTTAGGAAAAACCCGCTTATGTATGCTGCCAAGGGTGTCTGAACCATATTAAAATCAAGATATGGCAGTCGACCATCATGTATATTCCGTGCAAAATTATAATTCCACAGCTCATCACCATCCTCTATTGGTTTTAGGAAAACACCCAATGACATAATAATAAATATCATGTAGGGGAGAATTACGATAAATAACATTAATGCTTTTTGCATCAAATTCGTCTTACCTGCGGTTACACCTCTTGCTTGCATATAGTGGTCCACCTAATAAAGATTAAATACAAAGACCTCATTTGCCAGCCTTATCTTATCGCCATGTTTTAACTCTGTTTCAACATTACTTTGAATCATTACATCATTTATGAATGTATGGTTTGTTGAATTGGTATCCATTATATAGTAGGAGTTATCCCTAGTTATAAGGTTGGCGTGACTGCGGCTAACTGCAGTATTGTCACTAATAAAATAATCAACATAGCTGCGTTCCTTACCAATTCTAAATACAGGCTTGTCTATCATAATCTTTTCGTTGTTCTTCACACGGAACAGGAAAGGAGCTACAGGCTGCGTTTGCTGCCCTGCATTTAGCACAGTAGTTTCTCCAATTACTCCTCCTAGAACAGTTGTTTCTCCAAAGCTCATAGGCCTGTTCTGGGGCCCTGGCTGAGAAGTAGACACCCCCTGCCTTATAGGCGGACTGGCTTGTTGAGCTACAACATGTTCTGGTTTTTTAGGAGTAGGGTTTTTTTGTGTTGGGACTGCACTTGGCATCTTTACTTGTGTGGTCGCTTGNGGTTTGACTTTAGCTTGTGCAGGCTCTACATTAGCAGCAGCTGTACCTGGTACATTAAAGGAGCTATTATTTACAGGTTGCATCTTTGCAGCTTGCCCCTTATTTNCTTTTCTTGCTGCCTTCTGTTCCTTATACAATGCAGCATTTTCCTTGCTATAATTCATCATCAGCTTTAGCCAGGTCATCTGTTTTTCCCCCTGGGCAGTTGCTTTTGACACAGGTTTAGTAGGCACTGCTTTAGCCTTAGGAGTTTGAGGGGCAATAGGAGCTTGCTTAGACACAGGCCTGCTGTTAATAGCTGCAGCTGGAGCTGCTGCCTTTTCAGTATTTACTGAGTAGCTAGCTTGATTTTTAACTACTGTTGTCAGCTTGGGCTGCTGAGCTTGTTGCACTTCTTTTTCAGGCCCCTTCTCATTACTGTTGATAATCTCATCGAGAATGGCCTTAAACTCTACTAAAGAGAAGACTGGTGAACTATTTAAAAAGTTTATTATTTTTGCTACATAATCACAGTTCTCACTTTGGTCAAACTGAGTACTAAACATAATATTTTTAAAGAATTGACCTATTTCACTATGCTTTTCCTCATTTTTGATAATCGGCAAGCAAATCAAGCTCGCTTCACATGTTGATACATCAACAAAGATATAGTCTAGATCTAATAAAATTGAATTAATGTCAAGCATATAATCCTCAGCAGATAACATACCGACTACTATACTGTTGAATACCCCTGTCAGCCTTTTTTTGTTTACATACCCATCGAAAAAATGCTTGACTGATACTTTAGAAGTAACATTGTATCTGATGTACTTTGAATTATCCATTTGTGTGAAGAAGGCCGGAACCAGCCCGCTTATTTTATTGTTGGTCAGCATCCCTAAACCCGTAGTATCNAGGGAATCATTGTCCCGGATCTTGTATACCAAATAGGTATTTGTTCCTTGATTTTCAAATGTAAAGCTCATAATCCTCTACTCCTTAATGATTATATTTAAATAAGCGCAGTAGTCTCCACTCTTGATTCTGAAGTACGAAGACACAGCCAGCTACATTAAAGTCCTTTGCATCATCAAATTGTGGATCAATAACTATGTTATTNTCCATATCTATAAATCCCCATTTGCCAGCAAATTTTATGGCGGCGTAGCCATTGGAAAAGCTTCTTGCATCCTCATATTTAGGCTCTATTTTTATNTTCCCATCTAAATCTACAAACCCCCATTGTCCATCTATCTTAACTGCTGCATATGTGTCATCGTTGAAAATACGTGCATCTTGGAACTTTTGATTAGTAATACTATTACCCTTTGTATCGATTAAGTGATAATAGTAGTCAGAGTATACAAATACACGATCATATCTACTCACTACAAGCTTGTCGTCCATGACTACTCCATCATAGGTAAATGGTGACAAGGCCTTACCATCACGGTCAACCAGGGACCAATTATTGTCCTTCATAACGGCCGCAACACCATTGCCCATGGCTGAGACTTCTTCGTATTCACCAAAAATATGCTCATTGTCATCATTATAAAAGCCCCATGAACTACCGTTATATAGCGANAACACACCATTTTCAATAAGCCCTAGTTTTCTTACGTTCTTTAAATCTAGTACTACCTTTCTTTTGTTTCCATTAGTATCAATAAAATATGCTTGCCCGTTANTATCTATAACTGGAGCTAGTTGTCCAGAATGATAGCCTGCTTCTATAAACTTATTACCTATCACTTTTTTACCTGTTAAATCGACATAACCCCATTTATCTTCGATTTTAACTGGACAAAGACCCATACTGTATATCCCTACATCACTAAACTCATGGTTAAAAAAATATTCATACTCTATTTCACTTATCAATTCGTCAACAAGAGTAGAGGATAGGTTTCTCTTTTCAATAATATCCAAGAGCTTAAAGCTTGCTACATAATCAGCTTGCTTGATATATAAATCCATTAAAAATTCATAGCCGATAATCTCCATTGGATATTTATTGATAATTGTATTACCCCACTCTGTAGCTTTTTTTATTTGTTCTGACTCATTATAGAACTGACCTATCTCTATATACAGCTCTATATGAGGATTAATGCTAAGTGCTTTAATATAGTTTTCCTCTGCATCTACTTGTATATCTTGTTTCCTATAATCACGTGCCAGCTTCAAGTACTCATTATATTGCAATAAAGCATTGGCTTTTGTGTCATAGAGCATGTAGATCGATAAAATGAACAAAGCTACCAAGACAATAGGGACTACAAACTTGTAATTCTTCATTCTGCTACCTCACATTCCTGTCAAACATATAGATAAAAACGTTCCAATCGTTATTGCTGGACCAAAAGGGATTGCATCCTTCCTAGTCTTTTTCTTTGTTATTAGGAGATAAGCTGATATAAAGAATGAGACAATTAATGAAAGAAAGATTGCCCCCCATATACCTTCTAAGCCTAGGAGAAAACCCATCAGGATAAATAATTTCATGTCGCCATAACCGATGGAGTTTTTTAGACCCAAGGTACAAAGTAGAGCTGCAACCAATAAGGCCAAAGCAGCAATCACCTCCGATAGAAGAGACATCCACACTAAATCACTTTGATATATAAGTTCGAAAAAGAATATGATAAGGCGATAAACTAAACCTAGTATAATAAAAATATTAGGTATCCTATATGACCTATAGTCCACAATCGCAATTGGCCAAAGAAGGCTTAGGAGTGCTACACTTTTTAAGCTTTTAGCAATACTGTTATCCTTGTATAGATAGCTAAGTAGAACAGATATAGAAATCGTAATAATGGTCATAAGAATACTATATATAAATACTGATTTAGTAACTGTTTTCCTTTGCTTTCCGTCTACATCTGTATACTTAGCCACTTTAGGATTTTCATCTAAATCTCTTACTAAAAATATAAAGCTAATAATACAAAGAACAGTAGTGACCACAGGCAATATCCATCCTGCCATTTTTCGTTCACCTCCCCTGGTTATCTAACTTCCATCTTCCTTTTCTTCTACCGCTTCAGGTGTGGGGCTACCATAGCCTGTTTTAACTTGTACTTTAACACCATATGTACTCTCAAACTCAGCTACTGCTTGCTGAACTATACTCATATCAGCATTATCAGGTACAACTAGTACTATCTTAAAGGTCCTAGAAATCTTATTAGATGTTATAGGGACTGTCATACCGCCTCTATCCTGTACATTAATATTTTCATCTAGCCTAGAGACTTTATTGTACATATCGTTAAAAGTGCTACTAAGCCTATTCTTGATACCTCTTGAGGTCTGGTAACTTGCCGCATGTGTGTTAATCGATGTTATAGTTATAAATTCATTAACCCCACCAACATTGTTATATGCATCGAAACCATTTCCACTTGCTGTATATGTGTAGTTTTTCTTTTCTTGAGCAACTATATATTTACCCCGGTATCGATCATTTTCATCCCAAATAGTACTCTCAGCAGAGGTTGGCTCTTGTGATTCAATTTTACTTATACCATTCCCCCATGCTGTAGNCTTTGCACATTGTCTAAAGGTAAATGTAAAATCTATGTTCAAAAGCTTTATAACTTCAACATCATATGTGACAACTAGCTGTATCTGATCAGAGGTACCGTTAGCCATCAAAGCAGAATAATTAAAGTCAAGACCATCTAGCCCATCAACGACTCGATAACGTCTAAGAAAACGATCAGGGTCATCTCCCTTATAGGCCTTAAGGTTCTTTTCCATAAACGCTTTGGCAAGAACTTGTCCAAGAAAAGCCTTCATTTTTCTTCCTATCTGATCGCCAGCCATTTTCCCCATTCCAATAATAAAACCTTTAGGGTCATCTTTAAGTTCTTCAGCATACATTGAAACAAGGCTAGTTACGCTAGTAACACCTTCTTCTATATCCAATATCAATTTATCGAAGTTCCTAGAGTTAAAATTGTTTTCAGCCTCTGACATTGAGTTTAAAAAAGTCCCTATACCATCGATTGTTTGTTCAGCAGTTGCCCTCTGTCTTTCTGTACCTTCGGCTAACTTAGCTTCCACTTTATTAACACCTAGCTTGTAATAGAGGTAGGAATACTGAGATACCTCTTTAGCAGCAGAGTTAAGGGCTATACTCATTTTAGCTTGTATATAGAATATGTTAACGATAGTCAATATTGTAAATATGACAAATACGAATGCAGTTAGCGACAGTGTTGCCTCAACAACTATCGCACCCCTTTCTCTACCCCTTCTCATGTATTCTCACCCCCCTATCACCTATACTCTACTTTTATATATCCAAGTTCTGCTATTCTTTCTGCATCTTTTGCGTTTACAGAACCCTTCTCGACTATAACAGTGAAATCATCTGACATCCCAGTAAATGGTGTATTAGGCATTTCCCCTACGCTAGCAGGAATATCTACACTGCTAAGACTTGTACAAAACCCAAAAGCTGAACCCTCTATCGTCATCAAACCCTCATTTAATCTAACCTCTCTTAAGGACCTGCAACCTTGGAATGCTGCCTTGCCTATTATCTCCAAACCTGAACCACTAGCAAATAGTTCAAGTCCTGTGCATTCACCAAAGGCACCAAATTCAAGCTCAGTAACAGAATCAGATAGCCTGACTGCTTTTATGTCATCCCTATTAGCAAAGGTATACTTGGAGATACTGGTAATAGGTTTACCATCTATAGTCTCTGGTAGGACAACAACCTCATCACTACCTAGATAATTAAGTAGAACCAAACCTTCCTTACCCTCCATACACTTGAAATCACTCTCTGGCGATTCTGGATGGCTCAATAGGTCTTCCATTGTTATATCATTAGTTGGTTTTTTATCCTTGTCTGACTCATTGTCCTTGCCATTATTGGGATCATCATTTCCTGGTGTTGAGTCACTAGCTGGGGGTGAAGTATTTTCTTTTCCACCTGTGTTACTTTTGCAGGCTACACAGCCTAATACCATTATTAGTACTAGTAAAATAATCAAAAGTTTTTTCATGTTTATGTCCTCCTTTCCTATGTGATCAAACCTCCCCTATCACCTATACTCTACTTTTATGTAGCCTAGTTCTGCTATTCTTTCTGCATCTTTTGCATTTATAGAACCCTTCTCGACTATAACAGTGAAATCATCTGACATCCCAGTAAATGGTGTATTAGGCATTTCCCCTACGCTAGCAGGAATATCTACACTGCTAAGGCTTGTACAAAACCCAAAAGCTGAACCCTCTATCGTCTTTAATCCTTCATTTAATCTAACCTCTCTTAAGGACCTGCAACCTTGGAATGCTGCTTTACCTATTATCTCTAAGCCTGAACCACTGGCAAATAGTTCAATGCCTTCATTGTTTGTAAATACCACTTCACTAATTTCAGTAACAGAATCAGAAAGCCTGACTGCTTTTATATCATCTCTATTTGCAAAAGTAAAAGTTGCAATTTCTACAACTGGTATCCCTCTTATTTTCTCAGGTATTACAACAATCTCATCACTACCTAGATAATTAAGTAGAACTAAACCATCCTTACCCTCCATACACTTGAAATCACTCTCTGGCGATTCTGGATGGCTCAATAGGTCTTCCATTGTTATATCATTAGTTGGTTTTTTATCCTTGTCTGA
>JGI24710J26742_10002351_pt1 | contig 16731 bp, 14 predicted proteins | sample BioPla2DNA2_FD_26742 | JGI IMG/M metagenome (IMG submission 26742) | reverse complement strand
ATCAATTAAAAATAAATGCTGGTTTTTATACTCCAACTGATAAAGAACTAATTCCAACAGGAGAAATATTAGCAGTAGATAATACACCTGTTGATTTTAGAGGATTCAAGGCTATTGGAAAAGATATTAGGGAAAATTTTCAACCACTTGTTTATGGTAAAGGCTATGATTTGAATTTTGTTATAAAAAATTATGATGGAAAATTACAAGAAGTTGCTTATTTAAAAAATGAAAATATATTATTAACAGTTGAAAGCGATCAACCAGGCTTACAGATTTATACTGGCAATTATTTAGATGGGCAATTGGGAAAGGGAAATTACATTTATAAAGAAAATAGTGGAGTAGCAATGGAAACTCAACTATTCCCAGACAATAATCATAACAGTCATTTCTTTAGCAGTATAATAAATGCTGGTGAAAAGAAAACTTATAATGTAATTTACAGGTTTAAATAAATGAAAAAAATATTTATTATTTTAACAAAATCACCAACTTTATTATCTAGGTCAATAGGTTGGATTACTAAGGATGAGTACACTCATTCTTCAATTAGTTTTAATAGTACTATTCAACCAATGTATTCAGCGGGAAGAAAGTACGCTTTTAGTATGTTTCCTGCTAGTTTAAAAGTAGAACCATTAGATAAAAGTTTTTATAAATATTTTAACAAATCTAAAATGGGAATCTATTATATAGAGGTGAGTGATCAGGCTTACTACAAAACAAAAGAATATGTAGAAACAATGGTAGCTAAAAGATTGCCTTTTAATGCTATTGGCCTTTTATTGTGCAAGACAAAAATTGACTATCCTAGAAAAGGTCGTTTTTTCTGTTCGGAGTTTGTTTCAACAGCTTTACAGCAAAGTGGGGAAATAGAAATTATAAAAAAACCGAACTTATTTAGACCAGAGGATTTTCTCAAAATCAAGGGTATAAAGTTTGTTTATAAAGGAATAATTAAAGATGCTGTTGGTAGAGATTTTAAAGATTTACTGCCAAAAGAAGAAGATAACCAATAAGGTTATTAGATTGAATAATTTGTAGGAAAGAAATTGTTCATAAAGAAACAAATGTATAGTAAAGTAAAAATAAGTTATAATTAAAGAGGGCGAATGTTTATGAAAAGATTAATTAAATTACTTACAGCTATATTAATCTGTGTAGCTATCATTAATGTGAAAGAAGTAAATGCTTTAGAAGCATTTGATATTGATTTTCATAATGTTGATATTGTAGTTAATGAAGATGGTTCACTTTTAATTACTGAGACAATGAGGGTTCATTTCAATAAAAATCGTCATGGAATTTATGTAAATCTTACTGATGAGTATTATATGGATTGGGAAGTAAATGGACAAATATTAAAAAAATACTATCGTTTTCCAATTAGCAAAGTAAAAGTTTTATCTTCTCATAAATATAATGTTAATTATTATAGTGGCGACTATCAAATAAAAATAGGTGATCCAGACCGTTATGCCAATGCTTATGAAACATATAAATGGCAATATGTAATTCATACAACTGATTTGGATTTAGATGGCCAAGATATGTTATTTATGAACATTATCACCAGTGGATGGGATACCTATACTCATAGTTGTGAGTTTACAATTCAATTTCCTGCTTCTTTTGATAATAAAGATATTTTTGTAGCTTCACCAGAGGGGATGTTAAATAATGTTGGTACTTTGGGTGAGTTAACGATTGAAAGAGTCGGCAATAAAATAATAGGAAAATATAATGGTAAAATAGCCCCAGATGAAAGTATAACCATTCAAGTTTTATTAGGACAGGATTATTTTAAGTTTCCAAATCCTAATGAATATGGTTTTATTGCTGCTATAGTGGCTATTATTTCAGGAATAATATATGTTGTTTTATTCTTCATCTTTGGTAAAGATGATCCAATTATGCCTCTGGTAGAATATCATGCTCCAAAAGATGTTACCTCAGCAGAAGTAGGGGTGATTATTGATGAGGAAGTAAATAATTCTGATTTAACTTCTTTAATTTTAGATTGGGGCAGAAGAGGCCTTATTACAATTGAAGAAACCGATGATGATTTAGTTTTGACCATGGTTAATGGTTTGAACGTTGATGCTAAAAGTTTTGAATGTATTCTATTTAATGGGTTGTTTAAAAAGACAAATACAGTAGTTATTAGTACACTGAAAGATTCTTTTTATACAACAATGGATAGAGCAAAAGAATCATTGAGAAACTACTATACTAAAGAAAAAAGAAGACTATCGACCTCTAGTTCGATAGCAATTCAAATAACTTGTTCAATATTTAGTTTTGTCCCTTTCTTAGTTACTTTCTTACTTGTTGAATTGGTGTACAATCGTTCTTTTGCAATGATAGGATTTGGTGTATCTGGCTGTATAGCGATAATTATAGGAAGTTTTTTACTAAACTACCTATATCAAAAAAGATTTGTGTTCAAATGGTGGCATAAACTTTTACTAATTATAGCTATCCTGATTTTAGAGATTAAACCTATGTTATTATTAGCATTTATCTTTAATAAAACTAAAACCAATGCCTATCACTTGATAACTATATCAGTCTTCCAAGCTCTGATTTTGGTTATGACAATGTTGATGCGCAAAAAAACGGAGTATGGTAATGAAATGCTATCGAGAATACTTGGTTTAAGAGAATTTATTATTCATGCAAATCAAGAAAAAATAGAAGACTTAATAGAAAGAAACCCATATTATTTCTATGACATCTTGCCATTTGCTTATGCTCTTGGTTTATCAAATGTTTGGAATGAGCATTTTAGAAATTTAACTTTTGCTCAGTGTGATTGGTATAGTTCCCCTTACTACTATCATGATAGTTATCATATGATGCATTCAATGGATTCGCACTTAAATACAATGCAAAGAACAATGACATCAAGTCCTTCGGATAGTGGTGATGGTGGAGGTTCATCTTCTGGAGGTGGCTTTTCTTCAGGTGGTGGCTTTGGTGGAAGCAGTGGTGGAAGTTGGTAAATTGCAAAGGGATTAGTATAGTCCCTTTTTTCAAGATATGTTATTATATAAAATGAGGTAAGATGTATGAATGAAAAAATTAAAAGTGTATTATTGATTATTTTAGGAAATTTTATATTTTCAATAGCAATAGTATATTTTGTTTTACCATATAACATTTTATCTGGTGGTTGTGCAGGGATAGGAATAATTGTAGAAGAATTATTTGGCATAAGTGCGACAATTGTAATTGATGTTTTAGTTATATCAACCTTTATCGTAGGATATTTTGTTTTAGGAAAGGCTTTTGCCTTAAAGACTTTAATAAGTTCAATTGTCTATCCTATCTTTTTAACTGTTTTAAGTTATTTTCCTTATCACATTGAAGCTGATCCAATGTTAATTGTCATTTATGCTAGTGTACTAACTGGAATAGGACTGGCATTAGTTTTAAGGGAAGATGCTTCAACTGGTGGAACAGATATACCAGCGATAGTCTTACATAAATTTACTGGTTTATCAATACCGATAACATTTTTTATAATTGATGGAATAATTGCTATAGTTGGGACCTTGGTATTCAGTTTACAAGATGTAATGGTTGGATTAATATATGTTTATTTGTATAATTCTATAATTAATAAGATGATGGTTCCAAAAACGGATAGGGCTATTTCGTTATTTATAATTTCTGAAAAGAAAGAGGAAATTAATACCTACATTCATGAAAAGCTCGATAGGGGAACAACTCTTGTTCCGATAAAGGGCGGGTATACTGATGAAGAAAAAGAAGCCATCATGACAGTGGTCTCAAAACCACAATATCATCAATTAGAAAAAGTAATTGAAAAAATAGATAAATTTGCCTTTGTAATTGTCTCAGATGCCAAAGAGATCAAGGGAGAAGGCTTCACCTATGAAATAAGAGTATAATTTGATATAATTATTTAATGATATTAATAGTTTAATTTAGGAGAGTATGTATGATTATCTTAGAGAATGTTTCAAAGATTTATAAAAATGGGACAAAGGCCTTAAATGACTTTTCTTTAGAAATACAAGATGGAGAGTTTGTTTATATAATTGGAGAAACAGGTTCAGGGAAAAGCACCCTTATTAAATTATTGAATGGTGAAGAAATTCCAACAAAAGGAAGGGTTATGGTTGATGGAACAAATGTAGGGCGTTTACGTTTTGGGAAAGTGCCTTTATATCGACGTAAAATCGGAGTAGTTTTCCAAGATTATCAACTGTTAAAAAAGAAGACTGTCTATGACAATATTGCCTTTGCTTTAGAAGTTATTAATAAATCAAAAGAGGAAGTACGCAATAGAGTAAAAGAAGTTTTAGAAATTATTGATTTAGCCAATGAGTTTAACAGTTATCCAACTCAACTTTCAGGTGGTCAACAACAAAGAGTAGTTATTGGCAGAGCTATTTCCAATAATCCACGTATTTTGATTTGTGATGAACCTACTGGAAACTTAGATCCAAGGCATTCAAAAGAAATTATTGAATTATTAGAAAAAATAAATAAGTCAGGAACAACAGTTATTGTTGTAACTCATGACGATGTTTTAGTTAATACATATAAAAAGAGAACAATTCTTTTAGATAATGGCAGTATTATTTCAGATAATCCTGAAGGAGGCTATATTCATGTTTAGAAGAATAGGTCGTGCTTTCAAAGAAGCTTGGTGGGGTATAAGGCAACATTTTGCGATGGTATCTTCTACAGCAGTAACTATTACTATTACATTAGTACTATTGAGTGTTTTAAGTTTGTTAATTGCTAATATTAACCAAATTACTTATGATGTAGAAGAAGAAATTCAAGTTTTTGTAAAAATAGATGATGATGTTGAAGAAAAAGACATCGATGCTCTTAAAACAAGAGTAGGAAGAATTGCTGGCGTTTCTGATGTTGTTTATTCAGATGCTGATTCTGAACTTACTTATTTTATTGAGCAATATGGTGAAGCAGGAAAGATTTTTGAGATTTATCGTAATGACAACCCATTATCTAGAGCTTTTATTATTTCTGTAGCTACAGGATATTCAATTTCTGAAGTTTCAAGACAAATTGAAGTCATTGACGGAATTTCAGAAGTAAACTTTGGTGGAGCTACAATTGAAGACTTCATCAACTTATTAAACGGAACTAGAAAAGTGGGCTTAATATTTACTGCTTCTTTGGCGGTACTAGCAATCTACTTGATTTATAACACTATTAAAATTACAATACATTCAAGAAGAGAAGAAATAGGAATTATGAGACTTGTGGGAGCAACAAATAGTTACATTAGAGTTCCACTTGTTCTAGAAGGAATCTTTATTGGTATTATAGGTTCAGTTTTTCCTTGTTTGCTGACCGTTTTTGGTTATAAATATATTTATGATGTTATGGACGGACAATTGGTTTCAGGTATATTAAAACTAATCGATGTATTCCCATTTACTTTGTATGTTAGCGGATTTGTTTTGACAGTAGGAGTTCTTGTTGGTCTGATTGGATCTTGGCTGTCAGCTTCTCGCTCATTGAGGTGGAAACGATGAAAATATTTAAGAAGTTTTTTAAATTATTATTAGTTACTTTATGCATACTGATTTCTTTCAGTACTTTTCAAGTTGAAAAAAGTGTTTTAGCTGAGGATGATGATTTCGAAGATAGATATGAATATTATTGTGAGTTATGTTCAACTCAAACACAGTTGACGGAAGAAGAAAAACAAATTTGTATTCGTTTTAGAAATTATGAGCAAAAGAAACTAGATGAATTGAAAGATTTGTTAGATGAAACAGCTGATAATTTAAACAGTTTAAAAGCTAATATTCTTGCTGAGGGTAGAAAAGTTCAACTACTTACCAATAAAATTGCCTCATTAGAAAAAGAAATAAAAGCGATACAAAATTCAATAGAAATTATAGAAACGAATATTGAAGAGCTAAATATTAAAATTGAAGAAAGAAAAATAAAAATTGAAAACTTAAACAATCAAATTAAAGATAGAATGGCTGCAGCGCAATCTAATGTTAGAACCAATTCTTATATTAAGTTTATTATGGGGGCTGATAGTTTTATTGATTTATTAAGAAGAATAAGTGCAGTAGCTGAAATTAGCAACTATGATATGCTTAAAATTGATGAGATGCAAAAAGAAAAAGAATTATTAGAAGAAGATGTTGCAGAACTAGAAACACAAAAATCTAATCTATTTGTTCAACAGACGACTTTAGAAACTCAAAAAAGCGGTTTAGAAAGGTTAAAAGCTACAACAATAGAATTGATAGAGGAATATGAAAAAAAGGAAGCTGAATTTATTGAGCAGATGGATGCTTTAGAAGAAGACCGTGGTGAACTTGAAGATAGAATTGATGCAATTAATGCAGCAATTAACGATTTGTATCCTTCTGAAGGCTTTGCTCCGTTTTTTAAAAATACTTGTTTTAGAATTTCTGCTGGCTGTTACTACTATTCTAGTGGTGGATTCCATGCTGCAATTGATACTGCAATACGCATTGGAACAAACTTATATCCAGTATCTAATGGAATAGTCATTGATGCTAGAGGAGGTTGTCCTTATAATGGTGGCTATGTTGGTAATAGATGTAACTATGGTCGTGGTAACTATGTTTTCTATTTAGCATTAATTGGCAATGAATATTACTTTATTCAATGTGACCATTTGAAAGATATATATGTTGTGAAAGAACAATTATTATATCAAGGCAAGACTTTAATAGGAACAACAGGAAATAGTGGCAGTTCTTCAGGGCCACATCTGCATTTTGCGATTACTTTCTTAGGAACTACATCTACAACAACTGTTAAAAAAATATTAAGAGATTACATACGTTACGGAAACACTTTCGGATTATCATACCATATTAGAAACGCATGTGTTAATAAAGGATGGAAAGCTCCGTGTTTTGTAAATCCAACTGATATCTATGGATATCATTATGGCAAACGTTATTGTGTAGATTAAGGTGCATCTTGTGGCACCTTTTTTATTGTGCTAGAATATTAAAAGGTGATTTATATGAGAAATTTTTTAAAAGGTTTATTTAAAGTATTATTGGTTGTTCTGCTATGTGCTGTAACATTTGTTGGTGGACTAGTTGTAGGAAGTTATAATGGTGGAACAACATTAGATAGAAAGTTTAAAACTTTACAAACAGTACATGAAATATTATTAAACGATTTTTATTTTGGCCAAAGTACAGATGAATATAGTCAAAAACTAGTGGATGATGCAATTTATGGAATGGTTAAAGCCCAAGGAGATATTCACAGTGAGTATATGAGTGCTAGTGAATTAGCTAAATTTACTGGATCACTAGAATCATCTTTTGTTGGAATTGGTGTTACTTATACAGTTGTTGACAATCAAATTTTAGTAGTTAATGTTATAAGATCTTCACCTGCTGAAGCAAGCGGGGTATTAGCGGGAGATATTATTGTTGCTGTTGATGGAGAAAGTGTAGAGTCAATAGGTGTAGATAATATTGCTGATCGAATTAAAGGTAAAGTTGGTACTGAAGTAGTAGTAACGGTTTTAAGAGGAATAGAAAACATTGATATTTCAATTATTAGAAACACTATTTCAAATACAGTATTCTCAGAAGTTATTGATGGAATCGGGGTTATTACCTTAACATCTTTCTCTGATGGAACTGGCAAAGAGTTTAAAAATCATCTTGATTATTTAAAAGAAAACAATGTAACAAAACTCATTATTGATTTAAGAGATAATGGTGGTGGTTATGCCTCAACTTTAAATACAATTTCTTCTTATTTTCTAGATAAAGGCGATATCGTTATGAGAGAGTATGATCGAGAAGGTAATGAGATTTTGGATGTAGCAAAAGGTGGCGACAAATATTATTACGATAAGATTATTCTTCTAGCAAATGGTTACTCAGCAAGTAGTTCAGAAGTGTTTATCTTAGCGATGAAAGAAAACTGCAATGCGATTATTGTTGGTGAAAAAACATATGGCAAAGGTGTTGCGCAAGTTACCAAAATGTTAATGGATGGCAGCGCTATTAAGTATACCGATTTAATTTGGAAGAGTGGTAATGGTGTTTATATTGGAGGAACAGGTATTGCTCCTGATTATGAAGTTAAATTACATGATGTTCTCTATATGAATTATCTAAATATTGATGAGGGTGCATTTTATCATTACGATACTGTTTCTGATAAAGTAGCTCAAATGCAATTAATGTTGGATTTTTTAGGCTATGGTGTTGACAGAGTAGATGGCTATTTTTCACAGATGACTAAAGAAGCATTAGTTTCTTTCCAAAAAGACAGAAAACTTGAAGTTAGTGGTGTTTTAGATGAAGCAAGTGCCAGTGCTTTAAATAGTGCGGTTGCTAGAAGTTGGCAACTGGAAACTGAAAAATATGATACACAGATGAATTTTGCTTTAGATTTAATTAAACAATAAAATAAGGGTTCAGTAAAAACTGAACCTTTTAATTTGTTAATGAATAATTATTACAGCTAGAGATAGTGTATAATATGCATATGGGAAAATTTCAATTAGTAAGCAATTATACTCCAAAAGGAGATCAGCCTAAAGCAATAGAACAACTGGTTTTAGGATTGAAAGAGAATAAAAAATATCAGGTTCTATTGGGAGCAACAGGAACTGGTAAGACTTTTACTGTGGCTAATGTTATTGCCCAAATCAATAAGCCAACATTGGTGTTTGCTCACAATAAGACTTTGGCAGGTCAGTTATATTCGGAATTAAAAGAGCTTTTCCCTCATAATCATGTGGAGTACTTTGTTTCTAACTTCGATTATTATCAGCCAGAAGCTTATTTGCCAAAGACAGATACCTACATTGAGAAAAACTCGATGATTAATGAAGAGTTAGATATGCTACGTTTAGCTGCTTATAATGCTGTATTAGAACATAGAGATACGATAATAGTAGCTTCTGTAGCTTGTATTTATGCTGCAAGTGACCCAAAACAATATAAGGATTTGTTTTTTACTATTAAAACTAATCAAAAAATAACCAGAAAAGAACTGTTAATGATGTTAGTAGATAGACAATATAATCGCAATGACATTGAACAAAAAAGGGGAACCTTTAGAGTTAGAGGAGATGTCATTGATGTAAGTTTAGGTCATACTGACAACTATTTTTTAAGAATTGAGTTGTTTGATGATGAAATAGATCGAATCAGTGAAATAGATACAATTACTAATAAGACCTTGGAAAATTATACAGTTTACAATATTTTCCCAGCTACTGGTTATGCTAAAAGCAAAGAAGATATTATAAAGGCTTGCGAAAATATTGAAATTGAATTAAAAGACAGATTAGATTATTTTGAAAAAGAAGGTAAGCTATTAGAAAAACAAAGACTGGAACAAAGATGCACCTATGATTTAGAAGCACTAAGAGAATTTGGAGTTTGTCCTGGAATAGAAAACTATTCACGTCATTTAGAATTTAGAGCGCCAGGTTCAAAGCCTTGGACATTATTTGATTATTTTGGTGAAGATTTTTTAATGATTGTTGATGAATCACATGTTTCACTTCCTCAAGTAAGAGGAATGTATAATGGCGATAGAAGCAGAAAGGAAACATTAGTAAATTTTGGTTTTCGACTTCCAAGTGCTTTAGATAACCGTCCATTAAAATTCAAAGAATTTGAAAAGGCTATAAAGCAAGTTATCTGTGTCAGTGCTACTCCAGGAGATTATGAACTTGATAAAGTTAATGGGCAGGTAGTTGAACAGATTATTCGTCCAACAGGTTTGTTAGATCCAGAAGTTGAAGTTCGTCCTTCCAAAGGTCAAATAGATGATTTATCTTATGAAATTGATTTAAGAATAGAAAAAGAAGAAAGAGTATTAGTTACTACCTTAACGGTAAAGATGGCTGAAGAATTAACTAAATACTTACAAAATAGAATGTATAAAGTAGCATATTTGCATCATGAAACCAAAACATTAGAAAGAATAGAAATTATTCGTGATTTAAGAAAAGGAAAATATGATGTATTAGTGGGTATAAATTTGTTAAGAGAAGGTTTAGATATTCCAGAAGTTTCTTTGGTTGCGATTATTGACGCTGATAAGGAAGGTTTTTTACGAAGTGAGAGAAGCTTGATTCAAACTATTGGTCGAGCAGCTAGAAATAGCAACGGAAAGGTCATCATGTATGGGGATAACATAACAGGTTCAATGTCTAGAGCTATTAAAGAAACAAATCGTCGCAGAAAAATTCAGCAAGAGTTTAATGAAGAAAATGGTATTATTCCAACTACGATTAAAAAAGAAATTAGAGAAGCAATACGTTCAAAAGAAACGCATGAAATGGCTGTTAAATATCTTAATAAAAAAATTAAAAAACAATCTAAAGCTGAAGTTGAACAATTAATAACTAGATTAGATAAAGAGATGAGAGAAGCTGCTAGAATCTTAGATTTTGAAAGAGCAGCCCAGTTGAGAGATATGATTTTAGAAATCAAAGGAGAATTAAGGTGAAAAAGCTAATATTGGCGAGTAAATCGCCTAGAAGAAAAGAACTATTAGAATTATTAGGTTTTGATTTTGAAGTTGTATCTTCAGATGTAAATGAATCAGCATCTGATAATTTATCACCTGAAGAATTGGTAAAAACCTTAGCTTATCAAAAGGCCTTAGCTGTCTATAAAACTCATCCTGATGATTTAATTTTAGGTAGTGATACGATTGTAGTTGTTGATAATGAAATTTTAGGAAAACCAAAAAATCAACAAGAAGCCAAAGAAATGATTTTAAAAATGAAAAATAGAGAACATCAGGTTATTACAGGTGTTGCTTTATTGTCAAAAGAAGAAAATGTTATTTTTTCCAATACTTCAATTGTTCATTTCAATGATATTGAAGAAGAAGAAATAGATAAGTATGTTACAACTTCTGAACCATATGATAAAGCTGGAGGATATGCAATTCAAGGTTGGGCAGCAAGGTATATTTCTGCCATTGAAGGTAATTACTATACGATAATGGGGCTGCCTCTTGATAAAGTCTTTGCAAGTGTAAATAAAATGCTATAATTACTTTACAGGAGTAAAGTATGAGTAAAGAAACGGGTGTTTCGTTAACAGAAGGAAACATTTTTAAGCAGTTATTAAAATTTGTTTGGCCAATATTACTAGCTAATGTTTTTGAACAAATTTATAATTTAACAAACGCTATGATTGTTGGAAACTATGTTTCTAAAGAAGCATTAAGTGCTGTTAGTGCTTCTAGTACCATAGCTAATGTATATAATTATCTTTTCTATGGCTTAGGACTGGGTTCGGGCATTGTTATTGCGACTTATTATGGAGCAAAAAGAAAAGATAAAATCAAAGAGTCTATTGAAACAAGTTTAATAATAGCGGTTATAGGCGGAATATTATTAACGATAATTTCTCAACTGTTAATTCCGTTTTTAATGGATGTCAGCAATATTAAACCTGAACTTTATAATTTGACCTATGATTATTTAAGTGTTTATGTTTTGGGAACTGCAGCAGTTTTGACATATAAAATGTGTTTCTTTATTTTAAGAAGCATTGGCGATTCTAAAACGCCATTAAAATATTTAGTACTTTCGTGTTTAATTAATTTAGTACTAGGCATTATTTTTGTAAGATTTTTAAATTTAAGTGTTATTGGAACAGCGTTAGCAACGATAATTTCTCAATTTATAGCTGACATTTTATGTTTGAGGAAACTTCTTTCTTTAAAAGAAGTTCAATTTGATATCAAAAATATTAGCTTTAGCTGGCGAATATTCTGGAAGATTTGTGGTTTAGGAATACCAGCTGGAATTCAAAACATGCTTATTGCGGTAAGTACGATGATGGTTCAATCGTATGTAAATTTACTTCCTAACGAATATATTGCTGGAATAGGAGTATCTGATAGAGTTTCAGTATTTGCTCATATTCCGATGGGAGCTATTTCAACAGTTACAGTTAACATGGTTTCTCAAAATATGGGGGCCAAATTATATGAACGAGCTCAACGAGTTATTAAAAATAGTATCAAAATCTNTAATATAATAACTTTAATTACAAGCACGACACTATTTATAACAGCGCCTTTCTGGGTCAGTTTGTTCAATAAAGATCCTCTTATCATCTCAACTGGAGCTACAGCAATAAGAATAACGGTTTATAGTTATATTCCTCTTGGCTGGTCACATGTCTATCATGGAGCTATAAGAGGAGCGGGCAATGTCAGAGAACCAATGATGATAGCGATATTTGCTCAATGTATCTGCAGATACTTATTTGTTTATTTTGGGTTAAAATTACTTCCAGGAAATATTTATGTTATCTATATGTCCTCAGCATTTGGATTTACTTTAGCTGGAATAATTGCCAGTTTATATTTCCATAATAGTAGCTGGACAAAAGAAAAAAGATTAAGAGTTTAAAAACTATCAAAAAAAGATAGTTTTTATTTGACAAGAGCTAAAAAGATGATATAATCAAATTAACAATTGAACAATTGTTCAAATGAGAAGAGGTACTATTATGAAAAAAAGTTATAAAATTGAAGTAGATTGTGCAGCATGTGCAATAAAAATGGAAGATGCTACAAAAAAGACTTGTGGAGTAAAAGATGCTACCGTAAATTACATGACCCAAAAATTAATTGTTGATTTTGAAGATGGTGCTAAAAAAGAAGAAGTTATGAAGGAAGTCTTAAATAATTGCAAGAAAGTTGATAGAGATTGTGAGATTTTCTTATAAATGAATAAAAAACAGAAGAGAATGCTGATAAGAATCATCTTGTCAGCCATTTTATTAATTATATTTAATATGCTTCAAATTGAAGGGATGTTAGGATTTGTACTTAATCTAGTTCCTTATTTTATCATTGGTTATGATGTCCTTATTGGGGCTTTTAAGGGGATAGTTGACAAACAACCTTTTGATGAAAACTTTTTAATGGCCATTGCTACAGTGGGAGCAATATTTTTAAAAGACTTTAATGAGGCTATTGCTGTCATGCTCTTTTATCAAATTGGTGAACTTTTTCAAAGTTATGCTATTGGAAAAAGTAGAAAAAGCATTACTGCTTTAATGGATATTAGACCAGATTATGCCAATATTGAAGAAGATGGGAAATTTGTAATAGTTGATCCTTATGAGGTTGAAATAGGTACAGTTATAACTATTTTGCCAGGAGAAAAAGTTCCAATTGATGGGGTAATTGTAGAAGGCCAATCAGTGCTAGATGTGGTTGCTTTAACTGGTGAATCAATGCCCAAAGAGGTAGGAATTAACGATGAAATCTTATCAGGGAGTGTTAATATTTCTGGTTTAATAAAAGTTCAAACAACAAAAGAATTTGATGAATCTACAGCTAGTAAGATTTTGGATTTGGTAGAGAATGCCAGTAATTTAAAAAGTAAGAGCGAAGACTTTATCAGCAAGTTTGCTAGAATTTACACTCCAATAGTTGTTTATAGTGCCTTAGCTTTAGCAGTGATTGTTCCACTTATTAATTATTTAACTAGCAGTCCAGTTGATTTATCAAAATGGGTTTATAGAGCTTTAACATTTTTGGTTATCTCTTGTCCTTGCGCTCTGGTTATTTCCATACCTCTTAGTTTTTTTGCTGGAATTGGAGCAGCTAGTAGTCAGGGGATTTTGATTAAGGGATCAAACTATTTGGAAACTTTAGCTAATATAAAATTATTGATGCTGGATAAAACAGGAACGCTTACCAAAGGAGTATTTGCGGTTAATGCTATTCATCATAGTGAAGATGATGATTATATTATTAAATTAGCTGCTTATGGTGAGTATTATTCAAATCATCCAATTGCTAAATGTATTGTTAAAGAATATGGTAAAGAAATTGATGAAACAAGAATTAGTGATGTTAAAGAAATTGCTGGTAAGGGAATAGTTTGTAATTATCAGGGTAAACAATTAGCTGTTGGAAACGATAAACTAATGAGCCAATTGGAAATTGACTATGAAAGTTGTGAAAGTATCGGAACTATTGTTCATGTCAGTTTAGAAGATGAATATTTAGGGCATTTAGTAATTAATGATGTAATTAAAGAAAATACTGAAGAAGCTATTGAAAAACTTAAAGAAATCGGTGTTAAAGACATCTATATGCTAACTGGCGATAATGAAAAAGTAGCTAAAGATGTGGCTGAAAAAGTAAAAATTGAAAACATCCATTATCAACTATTGCCTAATGATAAATTAGAGATTGTTAAAAAGATTATTGAAGAAAAACCTGAAAACCAAAAATTAGCTTTTGTTGGAGATGGAATAAATGATGCTCCAGCTTTATCGATTTCAGATATTGGTATTGCTATGGGTGCATTAGGCAGTGATGCTGCTATTGAAGCAGCCGATGTAGTTTTAATGGATGATGATTTGTTAAAATTAGTAAAAGCAATAAAACTTAGCAAAAAAACTTTAGGAATTGTTTATCAAAATATAATATTTGCTATAGTTGTTAAAGTAGGAAGTTTAATATTAGGCGCTTTAGGTTTTGCAGATATGTGGTTAGCAATATTTGCTGATGTTGGAGTAATGGTTATCGCGGTATTAAATGCGATGAGAATATTGTTCTTTAAAAATATGTAAAAAAGGGGTGATAAAATGGCAAACAAAAAAATTGAAGAGAATATGCTTTATGATTTAGCGGATTTATTTAAATTATTTGGCGATTCCACCAGAATTAAAATCTTGTATACACTATATGAGAAAGAACTTTCAGTAAGTGAAATTGCTGAAGAGCTAAAGATGACAATTTCAGCTGTTTCTCACCAACTTAGAGTTTTAAAACAAGGAAAGTTGGTCAAATTTAGAAGAGATGGGAAACAAGTTTACTATTCCTTGGACGATGATCATGTAAAAACTATCATCGCGATGGGAAGAGAACATATTGAAGAATAGCAAGGACTATTCTTTTTTACACCTTATTTACACACTATTACCTTATAATAATAAGAGAATAGGAGTGGATGATTTATGCCTAGTGTTTTAGCCCATTGCTTATGTGGAGATGAAGCTATTAATAAGTGTAGTAGCGAAACTATTAAAAAAATAATTGAGAGAAATGAAGATATTTTTCATTTGGGATGTCAAGGGCCTGATCCTTTTATGTTTTATCATTACTTGCCACACCAAAGTAAAAAAAGGACAAAATTAGTTAGAAGCTCTTCTCAATTAATTCACAAAAACAAGGTTAATGACTTTTTTGCTTCGATGTTAAAGTATGCTAAAAGAAAAAAAGATGAACAGTTATTAGTGTATGTTGCAGGATTTTTAGCTCATAATGCTTTAGACAGTATTGCTCATCCATATATTAATTATCAGACTTCTTCAATTTATAAAAACAATTTAAGATTGCACCAAATATTTGAAAATCAAATTGATCTTGCTATGTTAAAACTTAAGGGACTTGAACCTAAAGATTATAGAGCTGATAAAAAGATTGTAAAAATAAAAGATTCTTCAACAAAGATATCGGAAATGATGGTGCATTGTCTTAAAGAAGTTTTTAATCGTGAACTAACTATTAATGATGTAAGGGATAGTTTTGATGATATGGCTACTATTGAAAAAATATTAACTGATACGACAAATAATAAACGTAAACTTTTTAAACTAATCGAAAAGTTGGCTAAAAAACCAAATGTGGTTGTCAGCATGATGTTGCCATCAGAATATGATGAAAAAATGGATGCGATGAACTATCGTCAGGAAGTTTGGTATGATCCTTGTGATTTGTCACTGTCGAGTGCTGAGACATTTAAAGATTTGTTTGATAAAGCAGCAAAACAGACAACAAATATTTATAATCTTTTAGAAAGTTATATTGAAGATGAAATAGATGAACAACCTATCTTAAAAATTGTTGACAATCGAAACTACGATAGTGGTAGAAATGATGGTTTAGAAATGAAGTATTTCAAGATGGATCTGGGTATAGGAGATTATAAAATTAGATTGATGAAACTAGATGACCTTAAACAAGTTAATGAAATCTATCAAGAAGCTAGAGATTTTATGCGAGAAACTGGAAATCAAGATCAGTGGAAGGACAATCATCCATCTAATGAAATAATAAATAAGGATATTGAGGAAAAGACAGGTTTTGTTGTTGAACTAGATGGAGAAATTGTTGGAGTGTTTGCTTTTATCTTAGGAGAAGATGTTACCTATAAACATATTGAAGGGCAATGGCTTAATAATTTTTCCTATGGAACAATTCATAGGATTGCTTCAAAAAGAAAAGTAAAAGGAGTGCTAAAAGCAGCAGTAAGCTATGCTAGTCGATATACTAATAATATAAGAATTGATACACATAAAGATAACAAGGTTATGCAGCATTTACTGAATCAATTACAGTTTAAAAAATGTGGAATAATCTATTTGTTAGATGGTAATCCTCGTATTGCTTATCAAAAAGAAGTTGGTTAGAAGATTGAAAATAAAGAGTTTTCCAATGACCGTTATGGAAACGCATTTCTAATATTAAAAGAAAGAACATTTATGATATAAAGATTTTATGTTTCTTAATTAATAAAATGTAAACGATTACATTTTTTGTTGCTTTACTAAAAACAATAGTTTATAATAACTAAAGAGTAAGATGAAAAATAATATCTTACATATTTTTTCGAAGGGAGAAAACAATGAAAAAATTATTATTAATTGCTCTTACAGCATGTATGTTATTAGTCTTCACTGGTTGTAA
>JGI24710J26742_10002349_pt1 | contig 16748 bp, 9 predicted proteins | sample BioPla2DNA2_FD_26742 | JGI IMG/M metagenome (IMG submission 26742) | reverse complement strand
AATTAAAAGTATGAGGATTTCACATTGACCTTCAAAGCAAGTAAACCAATAAAATAACAGGATGAAGAGATCATTGCCAACTTTTACTTGACACAAACAATCAGAAAAAATGTATATAAAATAAATAATATTCATGATATAATTTTCAATGTGTGACAAAGTAAGAAAAGGCAGGCTTCAAGTTCTGATTCCTTTTACGGTAAGGGGGTGGTGACAGGTGAGCGGAAAAATTATTTTTGCTTCAAGGGACAAGCTTGGGTTGTGGAAGGACGAAGGTTTGGATTATTTTGAAAGCGAATATATAAGAAAATATCAAAAAAACAAGCTTGAGATTTCAAAGAAGTATGAATGGAAAACCCAGGGTATTAATTCTGCTTTTCGGGGTGACTTTCAACATAGCCGGCTCAATATTGAGGATAACACAAAAGCTTCAATAAACGGAGTTGATTTTCTTTGTGATGATGAGAAGGTGATCTATTCTGTTTCCATTGATGACAACTCCGGTATATTTATAAAGAACCTTAAAGACAGCAGTGAACCTGAAAAACATGTAATCCATGACAACAAGGTGGTTTTTTGCAATATGGACTATAATGAGACTACAAACCAGTTGGCTGTCGCAGTGCAGAACACCGCATGGGAAAGGAATATTGCGGTCATGGATACAAATGATTTCAAATACAGTATTATTACGGAGGGGGATTCGATTGATGATAATCCCGTATGGGGCAGAATGAACCCAAAAACACTGTATTATGAATCAACGGGTGTGGGAAGGAACAACCAGGGAAATGTAATCGGATTTGGTTCGAGAGTAATCAATAAGCTTGATTTTTCAACTGGGGAACTGGTTGAGGTAGCTTCATATCAGGGGGTTGATTGTATTTATCCAAAGGTTGACAATAAGGACAATCTGTATTTTATAAAACGCCCCTATGAGTCATCTCTACATAGAAAGGCTTCGATAATAGAGTACTTGCTTATACCCTTCAAAATTATCCGGGCTATATTTAAGTGGATTGAGCTATTTACCATCATGCATACGGGAGAACCGTTGACATCAAAAGGGGCGAATCCTGCAAAATCCAAGCAAATGGATTCTAAAGATTTGATTATTAACGGAAACATAATTAATGCCGAAAAAATACTTAAGGAGAATCTTGCAAGGGGAGAAAAGTACGCTGGAATAGCTCCTAAAGAGTGGGAACTGGTAAGGATGGATGCAGATGGTGAGCAAAAGTCTATCAAAAAAGGAGTCTTAGGTTTTGACATTAATAAAAACAATGAGATAGTTTACTCAAACGGCAAGTATATTATTAAAATTTCACCAGATGGGAAAGAGGAAGTAGTTGAAAAGGTTGACTTTGTTGAAAAAATAAAAACATAAAATTTTGTAGGAAATAATTAAGGGGGTAAATAAATGAGGAGAGCTGTACTATCCTTATTTGCATGTGTATTTTTGTTATTCTCGTTTAATATTTTTGCTTATGCAGATGAGGAGAATATTCTTTTGAATGGTGGATTTGAAGAGGGAGTTGGGGATGCTTTCTTCTGGAGGGAAAGTGTCTGGCAGAATGATGTGGGAGAGTATGAAATAGAAGTAGTAACAGAAGGGGCAAAGTCGGGTAATAACTGTGTAAAGATATCCTGTATCGTAGAGAATGATGCAAGGTTAGTGCAGGATGTAGCCGTTGAACCGGGAACCCTGTATAAAGTTTCCGGTTGGATTAAGACGGAAAATGTGGGAATGGACGCAAAGGGTGCCAATTTATCCGTATGGCTGTTGATGGATACATCCACTGACATTAAGGGAACCAGTGATTGGACATATGTTGAAATGTATGGAAGAACCGGAGCCGATCAGAATGTGTTGAATTTTACTATAGGTGTTGGTGGACATGGCAGTTTGAATACTGGTACTGCCTATTTTGATGACATAAAAATAGAAAAAGTTGTAAGTATTCCGGAGGGTGCAACCATAACAAGTCTTGATAACAACCAATCTTATGATAATGAGACAAAAGAAGATTCATCCGGGAAGTTGTGGATTGTTTTCGGAATTGTGCTGTTGGCGTTGGCAATTGCTGTGGTGATATTCTTTGTGTTTAATAAGACAGGCGGCGATAAGGACGTTTCAAACAACAAGTCAGACCATAAAGCAGATTCCGGCAATGGTGAACAGGAATATCGTTCCTCTAAAATAGATAGAAAAGATTTATTAATTATGTCTGTATTCACCCTTGTATATTCGGTTATTTCTTTGGTGAACCTTGGAACAACCAATGTACCTGAGACCTATTGGCAGCCTGCCAAAATGAAAGACAGCTTTATTGTTAATTTTGATAGGGAATATGATTTATCGAAGATTGCAGTTTATAGTGGTGTTGGAGATTTGAAACTTCAGGTTTACTATCGTTCGGAAGACAGGACTTTTATCCCGGGCATTACCGTAGAACAAAAATATGAGGATGTATTAAGGTGGAGAGACTTTAATCTTCAAGTTACTACCGATGCAATCAGGGTAATAGTAGATCAGGCAAGCGGGGGAACGATTAATGAGATGGTTTTCTTTGAAAAAGGAAATCACGAAACACCCATACAGATTTCTACTGTTACGGAGGAAATGATAAGCGACGGAGGCAGGGGAAAGGTTCAAAACTTGTTTGATGAGCAGGATGTTGGGGATTATGCCTATACCTATATGAACTCTTCGTATTTTGATGAGATATATCACCCTAGGACAGCCTTTGAACATTTGAACAGAATGAAACCCTATGAAACAACTCATCCTCCCCTTGGGAAGGTGATAATGGCTATCGGAGTAGCTATTTTCGGAATGAATCCTTTCGGTTGGCGTTTCATGGGCACACTCTTTGGAATTATCATGGTACCGGTTATGTATTTAATGGGAAAGAAGATTTTTAAAAAGAGAATGTATGGTGTTATAGCTGCATTTTTGATGACATTTGAATTCATGCATTTTGCTCAGACCAGAATAGGCACTATAGATTCATACCCTGCTTTGTTTGTTATTCTGGCTTACTACTTTATGTTCGATTATTTTATGAGCAAGTCGTATCAGGTGGGATTAAAAAAATCATTGATACCTCTGTTGCTTTCAGGAATATTCTGGGGTTTGGGATGTGCCAGCAAATGGACAGCGGTGTATGCAGGAGGAGGTCTGGCGGTACTCTATTTCTCATCACTAATTATGGAAATTATGGATTACAAAAAGGCACTAAGGGCAAAAAATAAGAAAAAGAGACCTGCCTGGGTGGACGGATTTATAAAGAAAAATGTGGTATATACTTCTTTATGTTGTGTTATCTTCTTTGTAGTAATTCCCGTTTTAATTTATGTTGCATCTTATCTTCCTATAATTACGCTGCCCGGTGATAATTATAATTTAGGATATGTATGGGAAAACACGAAAGGCATGTTCGGCTATCATTCGGGACTTGTGGATGACCATCCTTATGCGTCACCGGCTTATTCATGGCCTTTGATTAGCAAACCCCTAGCAGAGTATTTTGGGACTAATCTTCCTCCGGGAAAAATATCCAAGATGTATGTGTTGGGTAATCCTGCAGTTTTTTGGTTTGGTATAATATGTGTATTTTTTGCTATCGCCATGGCTATAATAAAGAAAGATAAAAGGCTGCTTCCGATAGTTGTAGCCTTTGCATTCCAATACTTGCCGTGGTTTATGGTATCACGCTGTGTATTTATATATCACTTTTTTACATCTGTTCCGTTTTTAATTCTTTGCATAGTATATGTGCTATATTACCTTTGTGAGTATTTACCGGAAGACGTGGGTAAGGCCTATGGAAGTAAAATAGCGGCAATTAATACCTACAAAGCATCTCAAGCCTTTGTTTATATTTATCTTTTGATTAATGTATTATTGTTTATTCTATTCTATCCTGCAATTTCGGGTATGGTGGTTGACAGTAGTTATATAAAATTGGTAAACTGGCTTGGCATAGGATAAGTAACAAAAAATATTACATAAAATGCCACGAGGGGTGCATATAATTACTAAGCAACTAAAAAAACAAAAATAGAAAAGATATTGAAACGGAGGAGATTTTGTGGATAAGAGGTATGCATATGATTCTTATTTAATCCGAAGGAAAATTATGAAACTTGTCGGAGCTGATTTTCATTTTTTTGATCAAAACGAGCAGCTGGTATTCTTCGCCAACTTGAAAGCTTTTAAGCTTAAGGAGGATATTAGAATTTATGGCGATGAAGATAAGCGGGAGGAACTGCTAACAATAAAAGCCCGACAGATCATAGATTTCTCCGCTACTTACGATGTGTTTGATGCTGTTGAAAATGAAAAGGTCGGTGCACTAAGGAGAAAGGGTATGAAGTCCGTATTAAAAGATGAATGGCTGATACTGGATGCACAGGACAGAGAAATCGGAATTATAAAGGAGGACAGCACCGCACTCGCCATTGTAAGGAGATTTTTAACCAATCTTATACCTCAAACCTTTGAGTGTTATGTCAATGGCATCTCGGTTTGTACCTATAAACAGAACATGAATCCCTTTGTTTCAAAAATAAACATTGACTTTTCAAAAAACAGAGATAATATTCTTGATCGACGTCTTGGTATTGCTGCTGGACTTCTTTTATGTGCAATTGAAGGAAAACAGAGTTAGAGACCGATTTATGTAGTGGCTCGATGCCGATTAAAATAGCAAAAGCCGGGTGCTCACAATTAGCCCCCGGTTTTTGTTGTTTATTTGAAAAGAAATTTGTGGATGTATTAAAAAGCTTGTTTTATAAAAAAATAATATTGAAGGACAATAAACAAAAATAGGAGGTAGCACAGTGAGAATTGAAAAAATGAATCATCCCAATGAAGGAATAAAGTGTGTTGTAAATACATGCCATTATTATATGAACGGTGACCACTGTTCAGCAAAAATGATTGAAGTTGAACCTAGAGATGCAAAAGAGACAAATGAAACCGGCTGTGCAACATTTATACCAGATGTTCGGGCATAGACTTAGAGCCCTATTATAATAAATTTACAAAGTGAAATATCGTATGAAACTTTAGGACTTAGTGCTCCGGAAGCTTTTTATGCACTTACTGTTGATGGATGCAAAGGTGAAGAAAAATACGAAAGAAACGTATATTTCTTCCGTATTTTTCTTCACCTTTGTGTCTACCTTTTTTGCCAAGTGGTTCTGGCTACTGCCAGCTCTGAACCGGTAGTTTTATCCCACATCCGGTGCAAAAGACATAAGGCTTGAGCATGTTCAGATTCATGCATGCAACCGGACTGTATAAATGAATCTATAACTGCTTCCTTTTTATACAGTATGTCAAGAGATTCCATCCTGAAATTTTCATATATATGCTGAGGTAATGTTTCTAAAATCCAATCGATATATCTTTTATTGTTGACATGATTGTTTGTGTCAATATCACTTCTCCTTACGTAAAAATCCTTAATTGCATAGGGTTTGAAATCAAAGTCCATGCTAGGAAAAGGCTCTTTTAATACTTCGGTCTCATCAATAACATAAGCATTTATCAATTCATCAGGAATTCTCATGGGTTTTCTTTTTTGAATATTAAAAAATATCCATATTGAAGCAGCTTTTACGATAGCCTTTTCTTCAGCATCGCTTATGAGGAATTGTCTGTTGCCATAGAATCGCTCGAAGGAAGATGGCCATGTTTGTACTTTGATTTTTTCCCCAAGTTTGGGATATCTATAGATTTTAAGAAACCAGCGGTATAATACCCAACCTGCTCCAGCTTTCATTAAATCTTTTACTCCATAACCCACAGAGGCAGAGTTGGATATAGCTGAATCCTCCAGATAGTTAAGAAGTGTTATTGGGGTGGCTTCTTGCAAACTATTTGTTTCGTAATAATGTATTTCATATTCCTTTAAAAACCTTTTATTGGGCATATGTATCCTTCCCTTGATTTATTTTTGTCTTACTATTATTATATATACGTGCTTTAAAAAAGCAAAGTACATGCAATAAATGTGAAGAAAGATATTCCATAAACTTAAGTTTCGCAAGTACAGAGCCTTAGAATTTTGATATTATGAATGGAAAGTGTTTTTCATGACACACTTTTTATAAGGAAAGGTTGTATTGATTTGGATAGTATAAAAGCAATAATATTTGATATGGATGGATTAATGATCGATTCGGAACGCCTGTATTTTGATGTGGAAAGGGCATTGGCCAAAAATTATGGGAAAGTAGTAAGCGATGAGACACTGCAAAAAATGATGGGAAGGAAGCCTTTAGAGGCTATAAGCATTTATGCAAAGGATTTGGGAATTGATATTTCATGTCAGGAGCTTCTCAAAATTAGGAATAATTTGTTTGAAGAGAGGCTCAGAAATGAAGTGAAAGCAATGAAAGGACTTTATGAAATCTTGGATCGTTTTAGGGGTAAACTAAAGATGGCCATAGCTACGGGGTCTCCCGATAAATTCTTAAGAATAGTGCTGGATAAACTTAAAATAGAAGAGTATTTTGATATTTTGCAGACTTCGGATGATATAAGTGAAGGGAAACCCAATCCTGAGATTTATCTAAGGTCGGCGGAAAAGCTTAAAGTATTACCTTCTGAATGTGTTGTACTTGAGGATTCATGTAACGGTGCTCTATCCGGGAAAAGGGCAGGATGCTACACAATTGCTGTTCCATCGGAGTATACATGCAAGCAGGATTTTAGTTTTGTCCATTATATTGCTAAGGATCTGTATGATGCTGCTGAGCATATAGAGAGTCTCATGAATTTGAGAAAAGAGCATAATAAAATTTGAAGGAGTAGCTGATAATGGAAAAAGAATTTACTGGCCTTATGCTAGTTTGTGATATGGATGGAACTCTTCTAAACAGCAAGTTAGAAGTAAGTGATGAAAATGTCAGGGCGATTGAATACTTTGTGGATAACGGAGGGGTATTTACTATTGCAACGGGAAGGATGGAACTGGGTGTAAGAAAGTATTTGAGTATACTACCGGTAAATGCTCCTGTAATTTTGTATAACGGAACATTAATATATGACTTCGAAAAGGAAAAAAAACTTTGGGATACATATCTTGAAGAAGATATAGGTGTGATACTTAAGGATCTTTTAAATAGATTTACCTACTTGGGAATTGAAATTTTTGAGGGGGGAGATAATGTCTATTTATTGAGAGAAAATGAAGAGACAGAAAAACATAGGAAAAAGGAAGGCTTTAATCCCCAAATAATTACTGTAGATGAGATGCCGGATCGCCTATACAAGATTATTCTTACAGCAAACCCCAATAGTCTTATAGATGTTGAAAATTATTTAAAAGGAAAGGATACAACCTTCCGCATGGTATATTCAGAAAAACAATTTCTTGAAATTTTAAGCAGGGAAGCTTCAAAAGGAAAGGCGGTGCGTGAACTTGCAAAAATGATGGGGATATCTATGAGTAAAGTGATTTCCATAGGCGACAATCAGAATGACATAGAGATGGTTGAAATGTCAGGAACAGGTTTTGCAGTTGAAAATACACAGCCGGACTTAATAAAGGTTGCAGACTATTGCAGTGTTCATCATGACAAGCATGCTGTGGCGTATGTTGTTAATTGGCTTAAGACAAACATGTCTAACTAAAGTAATTTGTTCAGATGGAGTAGAACATGGGTGCATTGAACAAAAGCTCAGGTGCATCGAACAAACGCTTAGTGTCATCGAGCCCCTTCGCTTTTTGGTCATTTCACTTCGTGAAATCCCACTAAATAATATGTACCCATAGACGTCGGAACTTCATTTAAGTGTGCATGATTAGTTTTTGCAGGGTTTGTTGGTTATATAACTGATGTTTGGAAACAAGCCATCCAACTTCTGTTTTTTATTAATCTTTTGATACATGGCTGTTATTAGATCAGAACAATTTTTTAATGCAGTCTTATATAATTCATCAACACTTTGTGTGTATATTTCATTTCTGTCTTCTAAATGATGCCACCTTTTACGCTTTCTGTTCAACCAGTCGATGTTTGTTTTTTCCCTTGCAGTATAAAAAGGTTTGGGAATATTTACACCGAGGGATATTAGTATTGTATTTTTAAGCCCAAAGGGATCGTATAATAATACAAAAGCTCTTCTCATATGAACCATACACTTTTTTATTGTTTTGGGCGATATATCCAGATTAAAAAGATTTTTTAGTGCATAATTTAAAAAAACAAAAACTACTGAAGGCACGCTGCCAGTATTAAAAGACTTATGTAACTTTGTTTTCTGTGCAGATTTTCCCTCTTTTTCTCTGAAATAAATAATATCAATGCTTGTTTCAATATCTTGATGTGATACTTTCGTCAAATTGCCATCTTCTTTATAAATGCCATTTTTAGAGCAAAAGCACACGTAAGGATGGATACTGCTATCAAGATGGAAGTGGCACATAAAACCGAGCATATACGTTATAAGATCTAATTTATGCTTTTCATCCGCAGATTCTAAAGCGTATTCAATGCCTAGTTTTAAGAAATCTCCAGTTTTTAAGGTGTGCATAATACTGCCAATTTTTTGAAGGTATTCTCTTTTGTGTCTCCCAAAAATAAAATTGAAGTAGTAATAGAAGATGTCAGGTCCTTGAGCTCCAAGAATGAATAAATTCATTCTTAGTTGGATTTGTTTTTTCAACTTTTCATTATTTATTCTTTTAAGCACTTCCTTCGCAAAAACAGTGTGAGTTAAGAAGCCTGCCATTTGTGTTCATCCCTTTTGATATAAAATTTATTTAAATTATAATATTTTTACAGATAACAAGCAATATTAATATTTTTAATGTTTGTTGAGGGTTCATTAAACAAATATAAAGAAAAATATTCCAAAAGCTTAAGTTTCACTTGGTTCACAAAGTTTCTTCCACTTTTTTCTTTACTTAAATAATATACACCCATTTGTTGATAAACAGCTGCTGTGAAACCTGTATAAAACAAGAAATGTAATTATAATAAATTACGAAAAAAAAGTTTTTTATAAAAATACCCCCGAAAATCTGTATTATTACCGAATATATATTACGTGAGAAGATTATTGCCCAATACAGAGCCCAGAGCTGCTAATTTTAGTATGAACAGTTAAATTATTGATCTAGTAATGGTTTGGGAAATTAGAGCATTTCTAAAAGTGAAGACACTGAGAAATAAATTTAAAAAGATAAAGGATGATTTTTGAGATTAAACACCGTGGAAGGAGACATTTAAAAAAACAAAAGTGCTTTATTTTGAAAACATGTTGAAACAAAATAAAAATTAATATATAATGGAGTTAAACATGATTAGTTTCGATAATAAATAACGATGTATTGGGGGAGTCAAGAGGCAAATCCTTATTTTTTAAATACTGTGTCTCTGAGCCGGTTCATTTCTCAATGGTAAGACTTTAATTCTAATTTCCAATTTGACAGGCCTCTAGCACACCTTGAACAATGCATAGTTATTATATATAAACAAGTTTTTATTAGGGAGGAGTTTGTACGAAGAGTAATCATATCTAAATTATAATTGGTTGAGTTCTTATTTAAACATAAGAGGAGTATACTGGAGAAGTATTTTAGGATTCTTAGTATTTCATTGTAATAATGTATCTATGTTGTTTTACAAGTATTCAATGTAAGTTCCAAGTTGTTTATGTGCTACTATTCATACCAAAGCATCTTTCAAAAACCAACCTTTTTTCGTTAAGTTCTCTGGTATTTAAAACTAAAGAAAGAACATGAAAATATTAATATTATTCATTAATATTGTTTGTTGTAACCTTTTGCAGTGCATTATTTTGTATATAAGGTGTTTGTTAACAAATGCCTTAAAGATCTTTTTCAAAGATCATATAAAATTATTAATTTATGGGAGGAATGGTAGATGAAGAAAGTCATCAGTATTTTCGTAGCTATTGCCATGCTGACAACGATTTTTTCGGTAATGATACCGGGAGCGGTATTTGCAGCAGATAATACCTACGATCAAAACAACTCGATTACTCTAGCAGCAAGTACTATGCAATTAGAAGTAGGTAAAGTAACGGGCGACGTTAATTCAACGGTAGAGATACCTATTTACTTTACTGGGGTACCAGCAACTGGTATATTAAACACTGACTTCTTATTGAAGTATGACCCATCCATACTTGAAGTGACAAAAATAGAAAGTGGCAACATAATAGTTAATAGCAGAGCTTTCGATACAGGAATTGATAAACAGGATGGCATACTGGCATTCTTATTTAGTGAAGAAAGTGGGGACGGATTAGAATCAATATTTGAAGATGGAGTATTCGCAGTAATAACAGCAACTGTGAAATCAAAAACATCCGCACCGATTACCTTGGAAAAAATGGGTGCTCTTGCAGACAATAATTTTGCAAAAGTACAATCTACATTTGTAGCTGGTGGTGTTAATGTTGGCGGTGGAACACCGACAACAAGACCGTCAGGAGTTCCGGGACAAACGACGATAGAAGTAGCAAGTGTTGAAGCTGCGGCAGGTGCCACAGTACAGATACCTATTTACTTTACCGGAGTACCATCTAAAGGTATATTAAACACTGACTTCTTATTGAAGTACGATCCATCTATACTTGAAGTAACAAGTATAGAAAGTGGTGACATAATAGTTAACAGCCGGGCTTTTGATACAGGAATTGATAAACAGGACGGCATACTAGCATTCTTATTTAGTGAAGAAAGTGGAGACGGAATAGAATCAATATTCAATGACGGAGTATTTGCAATAATAACAGCAACTGTGAAATCAAAAACACCTGCACCGATCACACTGGAAAAAATGGGTGCTCTTGCAGACAATGATTTCGGGAAAATACAATCTACATTTATAGCTGGTGGTGTTAATGTTGGAGGTCAAGTATCGACACCAACACCGACGCCGACAATAAGGCCGACAAGCATCCCAGGACAAATGACAATAGAAGTAGCAAAAGTTGAAGCTGCGGCAGGTGCCACAGTAGAGATTCCTATTTACTTTACTGGAGTACCATCTAAAGGTATATTAAACACTGACTTCTTATTGAAGTACAACCCATCTATACTTGAAGTAACCAGTATAGAAAGTGGTAACATAATAGTTAACAGCAGAGCCTTTGATACAGGAATTGATAAAGAGGACGGTATACTGGCATTCTTGTTCAGTGAAGAAAGTGGAGACGGAATAGAATCAATATTTGAAGACGGAGTATTCGCAGTAATAAGAGCAACTGTGAAATCAAAAACACCTGCACCGATTACACTAGAAAAAATGGGTGCTCTTGCAGACAATGATTTCGGGAAAATACAATCTACATTTATAGCTGGTGGTGTTAATGTAGGAGATCAAGTATCGACACCAACACCGACACCGACAATAAGACCGACAAGCATCCCAGGACAAATGACAATAGAAGTAGCAAAAGTTGAAGCTGCGGCAGGTGCTACAGTAGAGATTCCTATTTACTTTACTGGAGTACCGTCTAAAGGTGTATTAAACACTGACTTCTTATTGAAGTACAACCCATCCATACTTGAAGTAACAAGTATAGAAAGTGGTAACATAATAGTTAACAGCCGGGCTTTTGATACAGGAATTGATAAAGAGGACGGCATACTGGCATTCTTGTTCAGTGAAGAAAGTGGAGACGGAATAGAATCAATATTCAATGACGGAGTATTTGCAATAATAAGAGCAACTGTGAAATCAAAAACACCTGCACCAATCACACTGGAAAAAATGGGTGCTCTTGTAGATAACGATTTTATTAAAATACAATCTACATTTATAGCTGGTGGTGTTAATGTTGGAGATCAAGTATTTACACCAACACCGACACAACCTAAAACAGCAACACCAACACCGACAAGACCATCAACATCTACACCGACACCAAGGCCGGCAGGAGATCTTAAGGTTGAGTTCTATAACAGCAATCCATCGGATACTTCAAACTCAATCTCTCCTCAATTCAAGGTTATAAATGGTGGAAGCAGTGCAGTAGATTTATCAAAACTTACATTAAGATATTACTACACAATAGACGGTGACAAGGATCAGACATTCTGGTGCGACCATGCAGCTGTTCTTGGCAGTGATGGAAGTTATAACGGAGTAACTGCAAATGTTAAAGGTACATTTGTTAAGATGAGTTCTAAGACTAGCGATGCTGATACTTATCTTGAAATAAGCTTTAGCGGTGGAACGCTTCCGGCAGGTGCAAATCTGCAAATACAAGGAAGGTTTGCTAAAAATGATTGGACGAATTATACGCAGTCTAATGACTATTCATTTAGGTCAGGGACTTCACAATTTGCTCCATGGGATAAAGTAACAGCGTACTTGAGCGGTTCCCTTGTATGGGGTAGCGAACCAGGTGGTTCAAAACCGACATCAACTCCGACTCCTACAAGACCGACATCAACTCCGACTCCTACGAGACGCCCAACAGATCCACCATCAGGGGATGCACTAGAAGTAGTTATTGGAAAGGTAACAGGTACTGTTGGACAAGAAGTTAGAATACCTATAACATTCAAAGAAGTACCAAAAGATGGTATTGTAAACTGTGACTTCTCATTGATTTATGATTCATCAGTATTGAATGTTACTGATGTAGAATATGGAGACGTTATTGTTAATGATAGAAGCTTTGAAACTTCTATAGAAGATGGTGCTATTGTATTCCTGTTCAGTGAAGAATCTGGAGATGGAATAGAATCAATATTCAATGATGGAGTATTTGCAACTATAGTAGCTACTATTAAATCCGGAAGCGGATTGAGTGTTATAGAACTTGAGAGAGTAGGTGCATTTGCAGACAATAACTTTAAACGTATTCCTACACAATTTACAAGTGGTGGAGTACAAGTTATTGGAGACGATGCTACAATATTTGAAATAGCCAAGGTATCGGGCAAGGTTGGTGAGCAAATTGATATTACGATTACGCTCAGCGGTGTGCCAAAAGATGGTATTGTAAACTGTGACTTTGCACTGAACTATGATGCATCGGTTCTGAAAATAAACGATATAGTTCCTGGCGATGTTATAGTAAATGACAGAAGCTTTGATATGGGAATATTCGAAGAAGAAGGACTCATAACACTCTTGTTCAGCGAAGAGTCTGGAGATGGAATAGAGTCAATATTCGATGACGGAACCTTTGTAATAATTAAGGCAACTATAATTGGTGGAAATGATTTCAGTCCTATAACATTAGAAAAATTTGGTGCATGTGCCGATAATAACTTCAAAAAGATACCGGCATTAGTTGTAGATGGTGGAGTAACTGTTGACGAAGGAACTGTTCCGACTTCTACAAGACCGACATCAACTCCGACTCCTACAAAACCGACTCCTACACAAACTGGAGGGGAGACACCTAATCCTGGAGAGTTGTTAGTTAAAATTGGAAAAGCATCCGGTAAGATAGGAGAAGATGTAGCTATTCCAATAGAATTCTTAGGAGTACCTGAGAATGGAATAGTAAACTGTGACTTCTTGCTCAACTATGATCCATCTGTACTGAAAGTAAATAGTATAGAATATGGTGACATAGTGGTAAATTCCAGGAGCTTTGATACTACAATTGCTCAAGATGAAGGATACTTGGTATTCCTGTTCAGCGAAGAGTCTGGAGATGGAATAGAGTCAATATTCAATGATGGTGTATTTGCAGTTATAAATGCAACCATTATTGGTGGTGATGGATTTAGTCCGGTAGAATTAGGAGAATTTGGAGCATGTGCAGATAATGACTTCAAGAAAATAAACGTAAGAGTTGTAGATGGTGGAGTAACTGTGGGTGAGGAAGTGTCACCGACACCAACAATAGATCCGACACCTACACCTACAAAGCCAACACCGACAGATCCAGTGCCAACAGGCGGTGAAGTTCTTGTTAAGGTTGAAAAAGTTTCTGGGCAACCAGGAAAAACTGTGATAATACCTGTAAAATTAATAGGTATACCTGAAAAGGGTTTAGTAAATTGTGACTTTACACTGGAATATGACCCAGATGTATTAGAAATAGTAAGCATAGAGTCTGGAGAAATTGTACAAAATCCAAGAAGCTTTGAGGCATCAATCTTAGCAGATGAGAAACAAATGGTATTCCTGTTTAGCGAGGATAGCGGTGATGGAGACGAAGCGATTGTATCCGATGGAGTACTTGCAAGAATAAATGCAACAATAAAATCTGATGCAGCTGAAGGATTGAGTCCTATAAAAGTGATAAAACTTGGTGGATTTGCAGACTATTACCTGAAGAAAGTTGAAGCATCTGGTGTTGATGGCGGAGTAGAAGTAAAAGTAGGCGGAGAAGCAATGAAAGTATCAGGATACATAGTACCAGACTTTGAAGTAGCTGAAATTGCTAAACCGATTGTTAATGCTGGATTCAAGGTTGAAATAGTTGGAACAGATTTATATGGTGTAACTGATGCAAACGGATACTTTGAAATAGCTGATGTTCCAGAAAGTGCAACTGGTTATACATTAAAGATAACAAAGGACACATACTTGACCAGAGAAATAGCAAATGTGATTGTAACTGATGATGTTCAGCTTGGTCAAATAGAGATGTGGGCTGGTGATATTGTTCAGGACAATGCAATTAACATGAAGGATATTGTTGAAATCATTAAATCCTTCAATACAATTGAGGGTAATCCAAAGTATGATGAAAAAGCCGATATCAATAAGAATAAGGCAATCAATATGGAGGATATGGTAATAGTCATCAAACACTTCTTGGCTATACCAGCTGACTACGATATCGAATAATTTAATAATTGAGGAAGGATACTTATCTAAGTATCCTTCCTCTAAATAAAATTTAGCAAGGCCGTTTTTAGTTTACCCAGATAGAATTATATTAAAAAATCAAGAGCTTATGATCATATACATGAGCAATTGAGGGGGGGAATTTTTTTTTCATGAAGCAAAATAAGATATTATCATTACTGTTAACTATATTGTTAGTGTTGTCTTGTATATCTATAAACTTTGTATATGCAGATGAAACTCCATATATAGAAATGGTGCTAGATAAGACGACTGCTAATTTAGGCGATGTAATAACAGCAACAATAAAAGTAAACAACATAAACAATTTCTCAGGATATCATGTAAATATAAAATATGACCCTACTGTGTTACAGGCTGTAAATCCAATAACAATGGAATCGTTCGACGAAAGTACTTTTCCTGAAAATGGGACGATTATCGTGAATGAAGCTTTTGGTCCAACAGTAGCAGTAAGTAATGACGTTGATTCAGGTATTCTTAATTTTGGAGCAACGTACACATATTATAAGGATTACAGAGAATCCGGGTTACCTGAGAAGACTGGTATAATCGGGGAGATAGGGTTTAAGGTATTAAAAGAAGAAAATACAGAGATTAGATTTGAAGACACAGCGACGATGCCTGATGCAGTGTCAGGTACAGATTTATTTAATTGGTTTGCGGAGAGAATAAAGGGATATAATGTAATTCAGCCTCAACCAATCAGCATTAGTGGTTCTTCAAATGCTAATGTTTCAATTGAATTGGATAAAACCAAAGTAAATGTGGGTGAAATAGTACAGGCAACAATAAAAGTAAATGAAATGCCTAACCTTGCCTCATATCAAATCAACATCAAATATGATCCGACAGTATTGCAGGCAATAGATGTTGAAACAGGCAAGCCTTTTGACGAAAGTACGTTCCCAGCGGGAGGAACAATACTTAAAAATGATGAATATGGGATCCAAAATGTAGCAGTAAATGATATAGAGTCAGGAATAATAAACTTTGGGACTTCATATTTGTATATGAAAGACTATAGGAATGATGGAGAAGCAGAAGAGACAGGCATATTAGGAAAGATTGGATTCAAGGCACTTAAGGCGGGGAATACAGAAATAGCATTTGCGGACACAAGTACGATGCCGGGAGCAAAAGAAGGAACTTTCTTCTTTGACTGGTTTAGTAAAACAATAGTTAATTATGAGGTAATACAACCGGAGTCAATTTCAGTGGAAGCAGTACCAACCGATTCATATGTAAAGATGGTATTGGATAAGACTGAAGTTGCGATAGGTGATGTATTAACGGCGACAGTGGAAGTAAATGAAATGCCTAACCTTGCCTCATATCAAATCAACATCAAATATGATCCGACAGTATTGCAGGCAATAGATGTTGAAACAGGCAAGCCTTTTGACGAAAGTACGTTCCCAGCGGGAGGAACAATACTTAAAAATGATGAATATGGGATCCAAAATGTAGCAGTAAATGATATAGAGTCAGGAATAATAAACTTTGGGACTTCATATTTGTATATGAAAGACTATAGGAATGATGGAGAAGCAGAAGAGACAGGCATATTAGGAAAGATTGGATTCAAGGCACTTAAGGCGGGGAATACAGAAATAGCATTTGCGGACACAAGTACGATGCCGGGAGCAAAAGAAGGAACNTTCTTCTTTGACTGGTTTAGTAAAACAATAGTTAATTATGAGGTAATACAACCAGAGTCAATTTCAGTGGAAGCAGTACCAACCGATTCATATGTAAAGATGGTATTGGATAAGACTGAAGTTGCGATAGGTGATGTATTAACGGCGACAGTGGAAGTAAATGAAATGCCTAACCTTGCCTCATATCAAATCAACATCAAATATGATCCGACAGTATTGCAGGCAATAGATGTTGAAACAGGCAAGCCTNNTGAC
>JGI24710J26742_10002348_pt1 | contig 16752 bp, 15 predicted proteins | sample BioPla2DNA2_FD_26742 | JGI IMG/M metagenome (IMG submission 26742) | reverse complement strand
CTAAATCGCCGGTATTACCTGTGTATGCGGGAAGTAATGCCTTATTCTTCGTCATCACCGAAGTCGATATCGATCGTCTGTTTTCCCTTCTTCTCTTTGCTTTCTTTCGGAAGCGTGAGTTCCAGTACTCCGTTGCGGAATTTACCTGTGATGTCGTCCATGTCGACACCGGTCAGATCAAAACTGCGGCTGCAGGCGCCATAAGAGCGCTCTTTGTATACGTAGTTTTCTGATTCTTCAGACTTCTCGACGTTCTGCTCTGCTTTGATCGTCATAAATTTGCCGTCGAGTTCAATCTTTATATCTTCTTTCTTAATGCCGGGGAGGTCTGCCTTTAAAAGGTAGTGATCATCTTTATCGATGATATCGACATTAAAGCTTCGTGTTCCGGTAACCGTGCCGAAAAAAGGCCGGTCCAAGAATCGAGCCATCTCATCAAATAAACTTAAATTGCGGTTGCGTCGTCCGTATGGAATTAAATCAAACATCGTTTTACCTCTTTCTCTTTGTAAGTGTAGTCTCAAGAACGCTGAGCGTGAGACATAGTGTGTTTTTTGTTGTTTCGGCCTGCTTTAAAAGCAGCCGACGTGATTTTTGTTCTCCGTTCGATCGCCAAGGAAAACTCATTGGATGTTCTCTTCTTCAGCATCTANGCCTGCTTTACTTGAAAACGGCTCTCGGATTTTTTCACTAAATCTATTTTAATTGACGGATGCGACAACAATGTCATGCGAATGTGACGGCGTTTGAAAAATTAGCACTCTCATGTGAAGAGTGCTAATTTGTTCCGGTATTCCGTTTGATTTCTGTCGGTGAACGTAAGACGATTTTTAATATGTCGAGCGTAACGGATCGCTGAACCAAGCGCAGATGGCGCAGGAAAATGTTCTTGTCGCATATATTGATGAGGNTGCAGGAGGGTCTCTAATTAATTTGATGTTGCGATCAAGGTAACGTTTCTTATGGTCGCTGAACCAAATATCGGTATAATGAACGTGGCATTGAGGCCGGTCGCGATGATTGAAAAGCACGCCGCATATACGGACAAACAAAGGAAAGATATGAAACCTGTCAAAATAATAGCCGTTGATCTCGACGGCACATTGCTTAACAGTGAGAAAAAAGTATCGTCACAAGATCAAAAGATGATCGAAAAAGCCGCAGAATCAGGAGTTCACATTGTCCCTGCAACGGGTCGTCTCTATAACGCTGTTCCGGAAGAGGTCAAGGCGCTCCAAGGTGTTCGTTATTTGATACTCGCCAACGGGGCTGTCGTTTATGATATGAAGGAGGATAGCGTCGTCTTGCGCGCAGAAATTCCAAGCGAACAGGCGGTCGCGATTTTTGACTTTTTGGACGATTATCCTTGCATCTATGGATGTTATATGAACGATAAATCGTGGATGACGCATGAAGCAAGGGGGCTGATCGATCGTTACGTTCCCGAAGTCGCGTTTCGTCCGTTGATTTCCGCATTTAATGAAAAAATTGACAATCTCCGCGATTTAGTCTCCTCACATGGCACTGATGTTCAGAAAATTCAACTGTTTACGGACGATGCGTCTCTGATTGATCAGCTTCTCGTTCAGATTCCTCAAGAGTTTCCTGACGTTGTTACGACATCTTCGATCCGACACAACGTTGAGATCAACGCTGTGTCGGCACAAAAGGGTGTTGCGCTTATTAGGCTCGCTGAGCTTTTAGGTATCGATAAAAAGATGACGATGGCCATCGGCGACGCTATCAACGATCTTGACATGATTAAATCAGCCGGTGTTGGTGTCGCTATGGCTAACGCGTTTTCTCGGGAAGTCAAGGAGGCTGCCGATTATATCACATCGGACTGTGATCATGGTGGCGTTGCCGAAGCCATAGCAAAATTCTGTTTTTTAGAGGAGAGAACCGATGACCATGCGTGACCACAAAACACATGCATCTCAAGACTGGGAACAAATGGATTCTTTTTTCCGAAAAGATGAATCTTGCGCCGTCGCGATCGGCTTTTTCGATGGAGTACATCGAGGCCACAAAGCGGTGATACGTCGTCTCGTCGACGTTGCTCGAGAGACTTCGTTGCCATCAGTTGTAGTTATTCTCATTCCCAATGAACGGTTGATTAAAGAACGCAAGAGACTCTGCACGCTTGAAGATTGTTTTAATATGATCCTTGACCTAGGAGTCGATATCATCATGCCGATGCCGTGGAGTGAAAAAAAACCTTCCGATTTTCCCGTGTCAGAAAATGAGACATGTGCCGCTGAATCTGTGACTTGTGGTCACAGCGCAATCAACGACATCCAAGCGTTGTTTGAGCAGATCGGCGCCCAAGTTTTCGTCACGGGAAATCCCGNCCAAATTACACTGGAAGACGTTAAGACGGTCGCCGTTGAGACGGTTATGCACNGCGGTTTGCCTGTCACAACGGATCGAATCTTAAAAGCATTGCAATCCGGGAAAATGGAAGAAGTTCAAGAGTATCTTGGGCGAACGCATTATTACTACGGCCGAGTGATCCCGGGAGCCGGGCGGGGAAGAACGGTTGGCATGCCAACCGCCAACATGACCGTGGCGCCAGGACTGCAACTTCCCGCATTCGGCGTCTACGCAACAAGGATCAAAGTACGTAATCGCTGGTATGAGGGGCTGACGAATATCGGAAACCGTCCAACGGTTGACGCGTCCGAAAAAGTGACGGTTGAAACCCATATCTTAGATTTTGACGATGCTATTTATGGGGAGGAAGTTATATTAGAGATTCATGCCTACATTCGACCTACCCTCAAATTCGACAGCATTATAGACGTTCGCGATCAAGTCAAACGCGACATTGCGGCTGCCGGTACTATTCATGGCCGCGAGCAGATTGAATAGGACTACGATACGAGCGAACTTGTTGAAGAACTGTTGCCAGAACTAGTCATGGCCGCGAGCAGATTGAATAGAGTTAATCAGTATAATTACATTCGTCCTGCGGACTCTGCCGGACAGAGAGGGCGATGTTTTATTTTGTATTAATGTGATACCATTATTCACGTGAAAAGCCGACTATGATCATGAAAATATGACGNCACGATGTCTATACAATCGATGAGGCCGATGTGAAAAAGTTATTCATAATCCGCGAAAGGGGTAGACCATGAATATTTCAAAACGCAGTGCTACTTTGCAGTCTTCGCCCATTCGAAAGCTTGTGCCTTACGCCAATGAGGCAAAGAAATGCGGTGTGCACGTGTACCATCTCAACATCGGACAGCCCGATATTGAGACGCCGAAAGTTTTTATGGAAGCCGTCAAAAAAAGTGACTTCTCCGTTTTGGCATACGCCGATTCACACGGCTGGGAACCGCTTCGTGAGAGTATCGCTGCCTACTATCAGCGTATTGGCCTGACGTACGAGACGAAAGACATCATCATTACAAACGGCGGAAGTGAGGCGTTGCAATGGGCTTTCATGATCTGTTGCGACCCGGGCGAAGAAATCCTTGTCCCGGAACCCTTTTATACGAATTACCGCGGATTCGCGTTGCCGTATACGGTGGAACTCAAACCGATCCCGACGAGACCGGAAAATGCCTTTGCTTTCCCTGATGACGCGACATTGGAAGCACGGATCACCAATAAGACGCGCGGCATCGCGCTTTCCAATCCTGGCAATCCGACCGGCGTCGTCTATTCGAAAGACGAAGTACGCCGTATCACCGATATTGCGATACGGCACAATCTATTTATTATTGCCGACGAAGTGTACCGGGAGTTTTGCTACGATGGTCAAGAGGCGACGAGCTTCGCGTCTATGACCGACGCGCTCGATCACATCATTCTTTGCGACAGCGTTTCGAAGCGTTTCTCCGCTTGCGGCGCGCGTATCGGCTCAATCGCGAGCCATAACCGCGATGTCATCAATGCCGCGCTCAAACTGGGTCAGGCGAGACTTTGCTGCCCGACGCTGGAAATGATCGGAGCAAAAGCGCTGTATGACTTGGAATCGGACTATTTTGTGCCGATTCGTGAACGCTATGAAAGACGTCGCAACATTATGATTGACGCTCTGCAGGAGATGGAGGGAGTCCTCTGTGAAAAACCGGGCGGCGCTTTTTACGCGATCGCGAAGCTGCCGGTCGACAACGCTGAGAAGTTTGCGCTCTGGCTTCTGAATGATTTCCGAGAAGATGGAAAGACGGTCATGCTTGCGCCGGCTGAGCACTTCTATCAGACGCCAAACCAAGGCGTGGACGAAGTGCGTCTCGCATACGTTTTGAATACGGATGATCTCGCAGATGCCATGCGTGTTCTTGACAGCGCGCTTAAGCAATATCCCGGAAGAGTTTTGCGCTGACGTTACGTGCAATTCCATATTTAAATCGCGCAAATCAAAAAGAAAGATCGCGATGACACATGATCCAATGCGGGGCATGTAACGTTTAGAGCGCGTTTTATAGGATACAATTCTCGTCACATTTGTCCGAGAGTGTCTTGCGGATTTTCCCGATGGACTAAGAGTTGACGTAGGGGGCATGATGACGTCACACTGTTTTCTCGGTATCGAACGTTATTTCGACACAAGAACCTAAGCACAGATCGACTGATTATTTCTTGTCGAGACTGTAATATCATGTCGCCGGATCATGGAGTCAGGGTTTTTGCATATGTACAACAAATCAGATCATCAAAGGTTTTTTTATAGCGCGACCGATCATAAAGCGGTGAGTCGTTGTTTTCACAACATATCTCTTTTCAAAGGCTGGACATTAGGTGAATGTGTCATGGCAAAACAAGAAGGTTCATTGGCCATCTATCAGGCGACAAATCGTGACGGATATCCGTTCCTGATTTACGCCACCCCTATTCGTGATTGGGGCAGAAAAGAGCGAATTCTTCAGCATGTTGGCCGAGTGAACTCTGTGCTGGCACAAGGATCATTTCGGTATAACGATTGTGAACCAATGATTCAGCAACCTACATGGATTCGCTCAGGCGTTTTTTTCTTCGGTATTACGCCTGATCGAGGATTGCAGCCTATATTCGAGATGATTTCATTTGTCAATCGATCGAGTTTTATTTTGAATACGATTCATATTACGGCACTGTTTCGTTTTCTAGAATGCGGTGTCTGGCCTTTCACTCGCGAAGAAGAGGGCAGTGAAGGCTTGCTCGATAATGCGGCGAGGTTGTATGACAAGGTTGCTCCGAGACTCCATAACGCTTCGGAAATATCGAGACGCTGGGAGAGTTTTTATTTGCGCAATGCTGAGACGACTGTCCGAACACACGATTTTACGCCGATTTACACGATTGGTGATTATCTTTCAGAATGTCTGGTGTACTGTCCGGAACGTGAAACACTCTATCTTGAAGGTGCATTTTCTTTTTCTCCGGGCACACGCGGTGATGATCTCTGCTATCTTTTATTTTTGTCCAGGAGGCAATCTCCACAAGACAAACAGTATCTTGTTGATTTATATTTTCATTTGGACGTGCCTAGTCATTTTTTTACGTACCTTTCCTATAAGCATATGACTCACTTGTTGGAACAAATCGCCGACAGTGTCATCGGGTCAAGGGAGGAAAAGATCGGTCGAGAGGAACTGCGTCTATTTTCTGAGTCTCGGGAAGGCTTTCGAACTCCGGTGCCTGTTTGGTATAAACCATCTTAATGGGTATTGCCTCATTGCTAGATTAGGATAGATATCAACAAAACTTATAGACGCTTGCTTTGTAAGGGAAGCTTTTTTCTCACATAATAAATAAGAAAGTGCGAATGATATGATACAAAATGATGTTTTATGGAAAATGAGAAGTAAGTGCATAATTTATGTGTAAAATGCGAATTAATAGCGTCCCGCAGCGTCTCACATTTTTATGGTCTCAGAAATTATCATTATATTATATAAGGGCATCTCGAAGAGGACATGCGTGTATCTTACATGAAAGAGAATAATTCATAGCATGATCATCTGATTTATTAATATGAACAATGTGTAAAACATCTGTAATATGAACAATTATTAGTTTACTGTTCATTTAATAGTATTACAGGAATGTTTTTTACAATAATTTGTTCATTGTTTTCAATTGCGCAGATATAATTCATTGGTCTATAATCCTAATGTTTACATTATATAAAAAATATTGCTTCGTGGAAGAACTTGTCATTGTAATAGCTTATAATATATTAAGAATGACATGTTATTTGTCCACAAAGATGAAGATAACGGTTTGGTTCTTCGGGCCAATAGAATATAGAAAAAAGGAGCATGAAAAGATGAATGGTATTAAGTACTTCAGAAAAAAGAATAGGATGACTCAGAGCAATCTTGCTAAGATGTTGGATGTAACACAGACGTCCGTCAGTCAGTGGGAGAGCGGACGGAATTATCCCGACATTAAAACTGCGAAGCGTTTGGCAGAGCTTTTCTCGGCTTCACTCGATCAAATTCTCGGAACGGTCGATATGGCTGAAGAGGATCTGTTGATGGCGCCTAGCAAAAAGCGAATCATACTGGAAGCAAGAGAAGACCTCGATGAGAAGGAAGTCGTGCTTCTAGAGCAGAAAATGCGTTTGGTTGAGTTGATGGATAAGCTTTCACCGCTTGCACGTCAGCGTGTGATTGACCGGGCTGAAATCTATTATGAAATTCAGAATTGTGAAGCCGCCAATGCGGCCATAGCGCAAAAGGCGTCACCTGCCTCCGGTTCAGCAAGCGAAGAGTCGGAGACCGAAGAGGTTGACGCTGAAGTCTGAAACCGTTTCTTTGCTTCTAATAAATAAATTAACACTCAATTTCATTGCAGTTGCACGATGAGATGTCTTGATTGACAGGGTTAGCTTGTGATGGTAGTATAAAAATCACCTCGAAGATGCCATTAGGCGGAACGGTCACCGGATTTGTGTGATGGGCGTTGATATGGCATATGAGGATGAAAGCCTCGAAGACCGCATTCGGGCAGATAAGATCTCCGCAGCGATGGGTCGCTAACCCTTTTTCTCTTTTCTTTTGGCGGAGGATCTTACGATAAAGCCTATATGCCACAGCAGGATTTCGGACCGGGCACATCCAAGAAGACATCGGACTTCAAGCCGGTCAGCGGTCGACACATTGAGGCAAGGAAGGAGGCCGTACTTTGAAAGTACACCTCGAAGAGACGGGCAGATAGCTCCTGAGTGTTTTATGGCACCGGAGACTGCCCGTTTCGTTTGGCAGTACATTTTTTCCAAGAATATTCGTTTGCAGGCGCGCCACGCCGCGGGTTGCAAATTCCGGGATGCATTGCGGTCACTCTACGCCCTATATTGCAGACAAACACCTTCATCATGCGAAATATTCATCATGTGAAAACGTTGTATCATTACGCACAGAATTGTAGTTGCTCCTTCCGATCGTGAAGAGTAAAATCCTTTGCCGTGTCATAGAGCAGATAATCAACGTCAATATTACGAACTATGCTGAGAGATTCGAAGACAGAAAAACAAAAAATATTGCTTGCCTTATCCGGAGGTGTGGACAGCGTGGCGTCTGCTATCCTGTTAAAGCGCATGCATGAAGTTGAAACGGTGACGTTTCTTATGACAGGTGACGCTGAACAACAAATGGAACAAACGGCGAAGGCGTCAGAAATTGCCAACAAGTTAGGACTTCCACATCATGTTCTGGATTTAACGCAGTGTTTTCGTGAGTATGTTCTGCAACCTTTTCTTGACGCCTGGCGCTCCGGAAAGACGCCAAATCCGTGTGTTATGTGCAATCCCCGCGTTAAGTTCAAGGCACTGATGACGCTAGCCTCGGAACTGGATTGTCAAGGAATCGCGACGGGGCATTACGCGCGTGTTGGCGAGGGGAGCTGGTATGAAAGTGTCGTGCTTAATGATGAGCCGGTGCGGCGCGGTATCAAGACGATCGCAAAGATCGCGCGACGTGTGGACAGTCATTCTTCCAGCAAGACCTGTAACGATGTCGCTGTGACTAGAGCGCTTGAAAAGTCGAAAGATGAACTTCCCGTCTTTCTTTACCGTGCTGCTGATCCTAGGCGTGACCAGAGCTATTTTATGTATCGATTAACTCCTGATGTGTTGCGACATGTCATTTTTCCTTTAGGTGGTCTCAGCAAAGATGAAGTGCGTTCGATTATCGCGGAAGAAGGGCTTTCTGTCGCAACAGAAAAAGACAGTCAGGATCTTTGTTTTCTTGACGGAAAATCGCTTAGAACTTATCTCAGAGAACAGATTGGTCAGGAGAAGTATGGTCCTTTTATAGACCTTGAGGGACGTGTGATCGGAGAACACGGCGGCATTTGGCAATTTACGGTCGGACAGAGGCGTCATCTCGGAGAGTCATTTGGGCGACGAATGACAGTGGTGGCGTTAGATCCTGAGCGCAATGCCGTCATACTGGGCGATGAGTCCGACGCTCTGATGGAGGCTTTATTGCTGGAAGATTGTTATTTTCCTTATGAAATGCCACATAAGTTTGATGCCGCGGTGAAACTGCGTTCGCAAGGTATTTCGTTGCCGGTACATGTCGAGAAGAAGTGTGACAACGAAGTCTTAGTGCATTTTGATGTTCCGGTTCGCCTGTCGTCGCCGGGGCAGTCTGCCGTATTCTATGAGGATGATCGAGTGCTCGGCGGAGGTGTTGTATCTCGCCTTATACTGTTGAAAAACAGACCATGATATGGTAAAATAGTGTCAAATGGCGAAGTATGCGCCTTTTTACAAGTACAAGATCGAGGTGGTTTAATTGATCGAAAAATCAGACTTAGCTTCTTGCCGTGAACAGCTTGAATCGAAACTAGGCCAGCGTATCATTTTAAAGTCAAACGGCGGTCGTCGCCGAACGGTTATTCATGAGGGATATCTAGAAAATTGTTCTTCTAACGTCTTTACAGTGTGTTGTCCCGTAAGTCCTGTTTACAATGAACATGTTTGTTTCAGTTATATTGATCTCCTGACAAAAGTTGTAGAGGTCGCTTTCAATGATGAAGAGCTCGAAGAGCTCATGAAAGACGATGCTTAGTGCAGAGTCGGAAATACCGTTTTCGTATTCTGAGAAAAACGTTCTTCCCGCTCGGGCAAAACTAAATTTGTCGTTGTCCATTCTTGGACAGCGCGCTGACGGCTACCATGACCTGCAATCGCTCATGGTGACGCTTGCGCTTGCAGATCGTTTGCGCATCGTCATGACTCGATCAGATCACTCGATACATCGTATCAATACAAATGAGAAATATGAAAAGCGTTTGAGTTTGTCATCCTGTGCGGTTTCCGAGTGGGACACCGGTACATCTTCTTTGAGCGAGACGTTAGCGCTTGATTGGCGCGTTGGTACGGATCACAAATCTATTCCGGATGATCAGGACAATATTGCTTGGAAAGCAGCACTTGCGTTTTGTCGCGCAGCCGATATTGCGCCGACATCTATGATTTTTTCTGCCGATATAGAAAAAAACATTCCTGAAGAGGCCGGTCTTGGTGGAGGGAGCGCTGACGCTGCGGCAGTGTTGCGCTTTCTTTACGGTGCTTGGCGACAGGGAGGAGCAGATGCATTCGAGAAAGATTCCCGACTTCTTACGTACGCTTTGCTTGAGAAGGCAGCGTGTGCGACGGGCGCTGATGTTCCGTTCTGCCTTCGCGGAGGTGTCGCTTTCTGTGAAGGCATTGGAGAGCGCATAACCCCTTTGGCAATGAGATCGACGTTTCCCGTACTGCTTGCCATACCGCCGTCGGGTATCAAGACAGGGGAAGCATATTCTCGTCTCCATCGTTTGCGACAAGATAAACAATCACGCCATCGTTCGCATAAGGCAAGTGATTTGAGTCGTGAGGCGCTCATTAAAGCGTGGCAAAAAGCACTCAACGAGAGTGATCTGACGGCTATCGCATCTTTGGTTCACAACGATTTCATAGAAGTGGCAGTATATCAAGATCCTTCCATGATACGCCTATTTGAGGCACTTCAAGGGACAGGGGCGCCGGTCGTATCGCTTTCCGGAAGCGGTCCCGTTTGTTTCTGTATCTTTGAAGAAGAGAAAGATGGCTATGCGGCACAACTTCAGATGCAGAAGCTCTTTCCAAATGTTCGTTTCATGATGACGACAATCTCACCGGAAGAGGACGTCCTTATATAGAATCTAGAATTCGTCGGTGTCAAGCCAGATAGTAAAGGGGCCGCTATTTGTCAGCGTGACCTCCATAGAGGCGCCGAATTCCCCTGTTTGAACATCGTCGACATCTTTCTTCGCGAGACTGACAAAAAGTTCATAAAGACGGTTGCCTGTTTCGGGGTCTGCCGCTTCAATGAAACTCGGACGGTTGCCTTTTCTGCAGTTCGCAAAGAGTGTGAATTGTGAGACGATGAGCACACTTCCGCCGACAGCGGCGAGATCAAGATTTGTCTTTCCTTGCGCATCCGGAAAGATGCGTAATTTTTTCACTTTGTTCCATAGTTTTGCACATGTTGTTTCATCGTCATTTGAACCTGCCCCAAGAAGGATCATGAGACCCGTTCTGATCCGGGAAATTTCCTGACCGTCTATAGCGACAGAAGCCGAGCTGACACGTTGAATAAGAGCACGCATGAGATAGAATAACCTCCTTCATTTTTTATATGTTATCACCATCAATCAAATAGTGATGGATGTGGTACTATGAGCATAGTAAAAAAAGCAAAAATTGTTCGGTTCTGCTTACGGTTTCCGGACATATAAAAAAGAATAGGAGTTATCAGGATGAAGAAGTGCCCATACTGCCAAGCCGATTTAGACGATGACGCTCAATTTTGCGGATTGTGCGGCCGTAAACAAGAACCGACAGAAACTCCTGCAGTCGAAGAACCGATTGTGGAGGCTGATCTGTCACAAGACACACCTGGTGAAAGTGTGGTGCCTGAAGCGATTCAAGCCGGCGCCTCATACGAGCACGAACCGGTCGTTCCCCCTGCACCGGTATTCGCGCCATCTTCTTCACCGACCGCCGAACCGATGACGATGCCTTCGTATCAGCAAAGTGCGCAAGCGCCGCAAACGATGCCGAACGCACCGTACACGTCGCCAAACTATACACAAAGCCCCGCGTCGGGCTATTCGCAGGCTCCTCCTGCCGGAATGTACGGTACGTCTTACCAGCCGCCGCAACCGCATGGCGCCCAGCCGGCACCCGGAGAACAGATGCCGCCACAAGGAGCCTATACGCCTCCGCAACAGGGACAGGGTTATGCGCCTCCTACGTACCAGCCGCCGAAACCGCCCTCAGCGTTGGCGTTGGACAGCAAACGTTACTTTAACTGGTTGAAAAATGGCATCTTCGGAACGCTTGAGCCGATGCACCTTCTGCTTGCGTCCATTGCACCGTTCCTAGTGGCATTTTTCTTTACACTTGGAAGAGCGGGTTGGATGTCTTGGCATGCCGGCGGATTTTTCTTGACTTGGCTCTTTAACATGGTTATGGTTGCCGGTCTTCCGGTCGTCGCTTGGCTCTTAAAAAACCATTTGTTGAAGCAGCCTGCCGATCTGAAGGCGGTATGCGCCGAGTATGCGTCTTACCATACGATTCCCGCGATGATCATGTTGCTCGTCATGGTGATCGGGCTCGCCGCAGGCGGAACCACGTTGGTGACGAGCCTGTTCTCCTATGTGCGTCTCCTATCACTGGGTGCTGCGCTGATGTGCCTTTTTGCTCCGCGCGACCAAGACGCAATCAAGCGGATGTGGAAGATCATGATGATTGTACTCGCGGCGTTCATCGTCCTCGTATATCTTGCAGATCTCTTCCTGAGTCTTGGTATTCGCTGGTCTTATAAGAGCATATTTGATTTGTGGTAAAATGCCTTTCCTGCAGGCCGTTATTTTAAGAGATATCGGCGATGCCATTGGCATGATTGCATGATAAACTATCAGTGCCTTATTCTTTTAAAAGAATAAGGCACTGCCGCTTCATCACCGCCGAGACAACGGCGAATTTAGCGTGTAAAAAAGTCGAGCTGCATTTGATAAGATGCATTTAAGGATGATGTCGCGATAACAGGGTAAGAAATCGTTTGGAAGACGTCTGTTTTAGCAGTTGAAGTGACAGTATGAGAATCTTGGAAGAATAGGGAGCAAAATCAACCGAAAAACGTGGCATGACAGTTTGAGAAGAGAGGGACAGATCGATCATGAATACATCGAGAAAAGAACAAGAGCAATCGTCGAGGCGCATGCCGTCGCAACGTGCGAATAACTCTCGTAAACATCTTCCTAGTGCTAAGAAGCCAAAACGCCGTGTGCCGAGCGCTCTATGGGCGGTTTTGGGTATTATTCTCGGTCTCCTGCTGTCCGCCGTCTCAGGTGTTTATATTATTTATGCGGATATGATGTCGCGTGTAACTCATTTTGATCCCNTAGATGACGCGTTGCTCGCGGCACCCAATTTATTGCTTACGCAATTTCCTGAAGTGTTGATGGCAGATAACATTCCAGGAGACATAGATATAATTGATGACCCGGTGGAAACTTCGGATCCGAGCATCTTAGAAACAGATGCCGAACCGACTTTGCCGCAACAAGATCCGGTGCCGAGTGACTGGCAGAATATTCCTACTGGTCAAGGTGAAGTAAAAGTTCGACCGATGAATAATGTGGAGAATATCATGTTGTTCGGTGTTGACACGAGGGGACAAAATTATCGCGGACGTTCCGATACAATGATTATTGCTTCGATCAACCACAATACGCGCACCATCACTTTTGTTTCACTTTTCCGCGGCATTGAGGTAAAAATTCCCGGGTATTCCGAGCCGACACTTCTCAACGCCGCGTATGCTTACGGGGGACCGCGGCTAGCCATACAGACCGTTGAAGCTAATTTCGGCATCCCGATTAAGGGATTTGTGACATTCAATTTTTCTTCACTGCAAAAGCTGGTCGACGCGGTCAACGGAGTGAATATCACATTAACGGAAGCAGAAACTCGTGTGATCGGCGGGTCACCGGGTGTCAATTTGCTTTCGGGATGGTTTGCTTTGGAGTACTCACGTCTTCGTAAAATCGACACTGACTTTCACCGAAACCTGCGTCAGCGCAACGTGATTGAGGCGATCTTGACTCGAGTCGCCGAAGGCAACGCGACGACGCTCTATAATGCGGCGACGGTTGTTTTGGCCAATTCGGCGACAAATCTAAACCTCAATTCATACGTGATGAACGCGCAAACGTTGCTTCGCTATTCACGTAGGCAAATGCAAGTGCCGATTTGGTACGGTTCCGGCAAGGAGACCTTCAAAAAATACAATCGGTACGGACAGGAGGTTTGGCCTCTATACGATAAACAGAAAACTGCCGACAGGATTTATAATTTCCTGATGAATTGAAATTAAAACTGCGGTTGCGGTTGAGGCGGTGCTTAGAGAGGGGGAATCGGCGACGATGAAGAGCGCAAGCCTGAATAAATGTTGGCAGGTGATACAGAATCTTTTTTATGACGCTTTCGGCTCATTCTTGTTTGCCATCGGTGTTTACAATTTTGCTGCACAAGCCGATTTTGCGCCGGGAGGCGTAACCGGTATTGCGATCATTTTGAATAATTACACCGAACTCCCTATCGGTTTACTAACATTCGCTATAAACATACCGCTCATTTTGGTCGCACTTAGATTTCTGGGAAAGCGATATCTATTCCGTACTTTTGTTACGGTGCTCATCAATACGCTTTTTCTTGACATCATAAGCCCGATGTTTCCCGTTTATCAGGGCAACCCGTTGCTTGCATCGCTTTTTGCGGGCATCTTATCCGGGTTCGGATTGGTGCTCATCTATCAGAACAAGAGCTGCACCGGCGGTTCGGATCTGGTTGTCATGACAATGCGCAAGATTAAGCCGCATATGTCGGTTGGCCAGATTACGATGGTGGTAGACGGCATCATTGTGATCGCCGGCGGCTTCGTTTTCCACGAGATCGACGCCGTCCTGTATGGCATTATCTACAGCATTGCCCAAGTTCTCGTTATCGATAAAGTCATGTTCGGGTACGTCTCCGGGAAAATTGCCCTGATCGTGACGGAAAAGAATGAGGAAGTCATTAAGGCCATCGGCACGGAACTCGGGCGAGGGTCGACTCTGCTTATGGGAAGGGGCGGCTATTCAAAAGAGCCGCGTCCTGTGATACTCTGTGCGTGCAGTCGTTCTCAAATTCCCGTTATGCGTCGTATCGTGCGTCGCATCGATCCTGATACGCTCATGATGGTACTTTCTTACGACGAAGTTTATGGTGAGGGGTTCCTCCCTATTGAAGGGGGTTGATGTTATATGATCGGACGCTTTCATGAAAGATACATGGCTGTGCGTCGCAGAATCACAACAACTGAAAGTCCGGTGAATCAGGGCGCAAGAAAGTCCAATTTTGGACGCCCGTGGTGCAGCGACAGGCTTTTTGCTTTGCTCATTGTCGTCGCACTAGTGTTTGTCCTTGTCGGCTGTCGTGCAAATAACGATCCGAAGGTCACAGTTGGGCCTGATCCCGACGTAAGAGAGACGCGAGGAGATGAGATATATGCGCCTGATTTCACATTGCAGGATCAGAACGGTGTGCAGCATACGCTTTCAGGATACAAGGGGAAACTCGTATTTTTGACGTTTTGGGCGACATGGTGTTCGCCATGCCTAGAGGAATTTACGGACATCAATCAGCTTTACCTAGATCACGAAGAAAATACTGCCGATGTTGCCGTGTTGAGTGTGATTTATCCATCTAAAAAGGGTGATACGTCACCTGCAGGTCAAGAGGAAAAGACGACGGATGAGATTCGCGCGTTTCTCTCGGANAATGGCTATCGTATTCCNACGCTGATGGATTNCGACGGGAAGGTGTTCGCCGCTTTTAAGATAGACAGTCTTCCGACAACTTATCTGATTGATCAAACAGGGGAGGTTATCGGCTACGTGCCCGCAGCACTCTCACGAGAATTGATGGACGCGTTAATTGAGCGCGCACAGAATCCTGAATCTTCCGTGCAGGAAACGGATACTTTTTCCTGACAAAACAGCTTAGAAAGAGGAGAGATCATGCTTGATCTAGTTTACATTCGAAACAATCCTGAAGAAGTGAGCGCCAAACTTGCGCGNCGAGGCTTTGATGTTGACTTTACATCTTTTCTTGAGCAGGACGCCAAATGGCGAGCCTTGCTCCATGAAACGGAAGAAATGCGGGCGGAGCGCAATCGCAAATCGGCCGATATTCCTGTTATCAGAAAGAATAAGGGCGACGTCCAAACTGCGTTAGCAGAACTTAAGGAGCTGAGCGATCAGATCAAAAATAACGATATTGAAATCAATCGCATGGACGCTGAACAGAAGGACTTTCTTGCTGCTATCCCGAATATTCCTGATGACGACATTCCGTCGGGCGGGAAAGAAAACAATGAAGTCATCTCTGTCTGGGGTGAGCCTCAGATGCTCCGCGCCGGCATGAAAGATCATATCGAGCTCTTAGAGTTGTGCGGCATGATTGATTACGTGCGCGGCGTCAAGCTTTCGGGAAGCGGTTTCTGGCTCTATACATACGAAGGCGCGATGCTTGAATGGGCGCTTCTTAATTTCTTCATCCAAGAACATTTGCGTGACGGCTATCAAATGATTCTCCCGCCACATATTCTGAATTATTACTGTGGCTACAACAGCGGCCAATTTCCGAAGTTTGAGGATGATGTCTTTCAATTGCGCGGCGATTCCGATGCGTTCCAGTTCCTGTTGCCGACGTCGGAGACGGCACTTGTCAGCGTGCACGCAGATGAAATTCTAAGTGAAGCGGAACTTCCGAAAAAATATTTCGCGTATACACCCTGCTACCGAAAAGAGGCGGGATCCTATCGTGCCGAAGAACGCGGCATGATCCGCGGTCACCAGTTTAATAAAGTCGAGATGTTCCAGTTCACGCGCGCAGAGGACGCGCCGGCCGCTTTTGAAGAGATGGTCGGCAAGGCGGCGAAACTCGTTCAGAAGCTCGGTCTGTCATATAGAGTATCGCGCCTTGCAGCCGGAGATTGTTCGGCATCGATGCAGAAAACGTACGATGTTGAAGTATGGATTCCCAGTATGCAGATTTATAAGGAAGTCAGCTCTGTATCTACAGCGAGCGATTACCAAGCGCGTCGCGGCAATATTCGCTTCCGCCGTGAATCGACGGGGAAAACAGAATTCCTGCATACGCTGAACGGATCGGGCTTGGCGACATCCCGTGTTATGCCCGCCATAGCAGAGCAGTTTCAGCAAGAAGACGGTTCGATCCGAGTGCCGGAGGTTTTGGCGCCATGGATGAACGGCATTGAGGTGATTCATCCGAAAACAGGAGATCGCTAATGCCGGATGACCGGCTGACGACCGTTCGCGAAACCGGCATTTGGGAGCAGACACTCCGGCGGTCGCGCTTCATAGGCATTTGCCGACCAATTGTGACCGAAGACGATGCAAGGTGCATGTTGGAGGATGTTAAAAACGATTATCCCGGCGCCCGACACTATGTGTACGCATGGCGCACGAACCATCCTGTAAAGCTACAGCGTCACTCAGACGATGGCGAGCCTACCGGTACGGGAGGCTTGCCGGTTTTGAGCGCTCTGCTTTCAGAAAATATAGACCGCGGCGGCGTTGTGGTCGTTCGCTATTTCGGAGGCATTCTGCTCGGCGCGAGCGGACTTACTCGCGCTTACGGCTCGACGGCGCTTGAGGCCGTGCGCGCCGCTCAACCGGTGCAATATGTCTTATGTCCGATGTTCCGCGTGGAAGCAG
>JGI24710J26742_10002341_pt1 | contig 16775 bp, 15 predicted proteins | sample BioPla2DNA2_FD_26742 | JGI IMG/M metagenome (IMG submission 26742) | reverse complement strand
TCTTTACCAGTTCCACCTAAAGTAACATTATGATATATTATACAATCATCACCTATAATTGCTGTTTCACCAATTACGGTACCCATTCCATGATCAATAAATAATCTTTTTCCTATTTTAGCACCAGGATGTATTTCTATTCCCGTTAAAAATCTTCCAAGCTGTGAAATTAATCTAGCAATAAAATATAATTTTATATTATAACAAAAATGACTAATACGGTGAAATATTAAAATATGAAAACCTTGATATAAAAGTATTACATGGATAATATTTTTAGCAGCAGGATCTTTTTTAACTATGTTTTGAGCATCATCATATAATTGCTTCATGCGTCTTCTCCTTTCAAATATACTATATCTATATGTTTAAAAAACATTTAGATAATGATTATTATCTTTATTCAAAAGAAAAAAACCATTATGGTTTTAACGATAATACTCTTTATGTTCTTTTTGCATTTCTCTTGCTATATCTCTTTCCTTAATCGTTTGGCGCTTATCATATATTTTTTTACCTTTTCCTAAACCTAACAATATTTTTGCTTTATTCCTTTTAAAATATAATTTTAAAGGTATAAGTGTGAATCCTTCTGTAGTTAATAAATTATTTAATTTTATTATTTCCTTTTTGTGCATTAATAATTTTCTAGTTCTTGTTTCTTGATGATTGAATATGTTTCCTTGTTTGTATTGACTAATATGCATATTCAGTAAAAACAATTCATTATTCTTAACAATTGCATAACTATCAGTTAAATTAGCTGTTCCATTCCTAATCGATTTTATTTCTGTCCCCTTTAAAACAATTCCTGCTTCAAAGGTATCCACTATCTCATAATTAAAATGAGCTTGACGATTTCTTATTTCAATCAATTTATCAACTCCTTAAGCACTTACATTTACTTGTATATTATTTTCATATTCATTTATCACTTTTAACAATATTTAAAGAAACTAGCATTCCTACCAATTTTGGAAGTCCCATTAACTNTTACATCTTTAGTCTTCCAATAATTATTGGAGTTAATAATTCCTTGTTCTCCCTTATCCAAACTATGATTATTAGCTAAACTAATTAAATTAAAACCAGTATCTACTAAGGCATCTCCAATTTCTTCTGGTGAGTTAAACCTGGGGTAAGTTGATAATCCAAGCTTCTTACCACCGATGATGGTTTCTTGATTACAAAAGGCTAAATCATGTTTTTGAATAATTGGTTTTATGTATTCAAAAAGATAATTAAAATCATATTTATCATTACTTATATAAGCATCTTTATAAATCGCATCATGAATCAAAACATCACCAGCCATAATTAAAGATAATTTATATTCCTTTTTATCTTCTTTTATTTCACTATTTACTTTAACTTTTTTTTGAAAACAACCTACAACAAAAAACATTATTATTAATATTATAATTGTTTTTTCATAAGTTCCTTTCTATTATATTATATCAACTATTTAATTTTAGTATCATAATCAATACCAAAATCAATTGTTTTAGCCTCTTTGGAAGCATTTTTAACAATTACTTTAACTTTATCTCCCAAACGATAGCCCCGTTTGTTTTTATTACCTTTCAAAGAAAAGGTAGTTTCATCAAAGGAATAACGATCATCAATTAAATCTTCTATTCTAACTAAACCTTCTACTAAATTCGGAAGTTCAACAAACATTCCAAAACTCATAACACTACTAACAATTCCCGTATACTTTTCACCTATATGTTGCATCATATACTCGGCCTTTTTCATATCTGTTACTTCTCTTTCACAATCAATCGAATCTCTTTCTTTTTTCGAAGTATGTTCCGTTAAAAAAGGTAAACGATTATCCCAAAAATTAATTGTATCTTGATCTATTTTATTTTTAAACAAATAAGTTCGGAGTAAACGATGAACGGTTGTATCAGGATATCTTCTAATTGGTGAAGTAAAGTGAGTATAACATTTACTTGCTATGCCAAAATGCCCAATATTATTGTTATCATATATTGCCTTTTGCATACTTCTTAACATTAATTTTGATAAAATTAAAAATTCTTTTTTATCTTTTAAATTTTTTAAAATCTCTTGTATTGTTTTAGAGTCATAATTTTTCTTTTTAACATCTATTTTATAACCCAATACTTTGATGAAATCTAAAAATTGATTAACTTTTTCTTCATTCGGTTTTCCATGAACGCGGTAAACGAAGGGCAATTCCATAAAATAAATAGTCGCTGCTACTGTTTCATTGGCCACAATCATAAAATCTTCAATTATTTTTTCACCAATGCCACGGTCACGAAGTACCACATCTACGGCCTCACCTTTATCATTGACAACAATTTTTGATTCATCTATTTCAAAATCAATAAATCCTCTTCTTTTTTTATTATCACGAAGAATTTGTGATAAATCATGCATTTNATTTAACACTTCTTTATAATCTTCATAACCTTTGGGAATAATATTTTTTTCTAAAATTTTATTAACATTTTCATAAGTCATTTGTTTTTTTGAACGAATAACACTTTCTAAAATATTGTAATCAACGACTTCACCTTTAGCATTAATTTCCATTATACATGATATTGTCAAACGGTTAACATCAGGATTTAAAGAACAAATACCATTTGATAGCTTATGGGGAAGCATTGGGATTACACGGTCAGCTAAATAAACACTTGTACCTCGTTTAAAAGCTTCTTCATCAAGGCGACTATTCTCCCTAACATAATAACTAACATCTGCAATATGAACACCTAATAGATAATTACCATTATCCAAAATTTCTAAAGATAAAGCATCATCTATATCCTTAGTATCTGAACCATCTATAGTAAAAATAGTTTTATCTCTTAAATCTACTCGCCCACTTATCTCATCTGGTGTAACTTCATTCGTAATAAGTTCTGCTTCTTTTAAAACATTTTCCGGAAAAACATCATCAATATCATACTTAGCAGCAATTGACATTATATCAACACCAGGGTCATTTTTATGACCAATAATTTTTAAAACTTGGCCACGGTATTTGTTATTACCTAGATGATTTTGAATTCTAACTAAAACTTTATGACCATTCATTGCTCCAAGAGTATGTTTTTTATCAATTTCTATATTTAATTTTACTTTTTCATCATCAAGATCAATATATCCTTTACCTTGTTTGTAGTAAAATTCACCAACTAATTGTTTTAATTTACGATCAACAATTTTAACAATACGTCCTTCTTTTTCTATACCTTTAACATTAATAATTTCAATGATAACAGTATCCGAATGGATTGCTCCATTCATATTAGAACCGTGAATATAGACATCTTCATCGCCATCAATTACAACAAAACCAAAACCTTTCTTGTTAACAATTAAACTTCCAACACGAAGATGACTATTATTAAATAGCATATAATTACCTTTTTGAGTACGATATACTTGTAAATGTTCTTCTAATTCAACTAAAGTTTTTAATACTTCTTTAAAATCTTCAATTGAGGTATGTCCTAATCGTTCATTAATTTCAGTTGCCGAAATAGCTTTCTTTTCTTTTTTTAATATATCTAATATTTCATCATGCATCTTTTACACCCCATAATTACATTATAGAGCAAAAGAGATTTAAAATATAGTCTATTTTAAAATTTCTTTTAATTTATAACTAATTTTTTCAAAGTTGTTATCTTTTATTAAAAGATAAGCATCGGTACTGATATTAGTAACCTTGTTATTTAAAATTTTTGTTAGTTTAAAAATAAAGTCTTTTGAATCATTATATAAATACATATTTTTACTATTAATAAAATATTTGTTATATGCGACAGAATTTTTTATTAATGGTTGTTTTTTTTGTAAAATTATATATAACAAGTTATTGTGGTCCCTTATATTATTTTCACAATAAACAATAATGTTATTTTTTGATACTAAAGTCATATATTCAAAAATACTACAGTTTTTTATAATCTTGATATTAGGTGGAAAGTTATTAACAATATTAATATTTTTAGATGACAATAAATAATCTGGCACATACCCTAATACTTGAAAATTTATTTTAGGAAATTTATTTGCAATTTCATTTATCCGCTCTAATTTACTATAATATGTATCTATAATTAAACAAGAATTTTTAGAAGGCTTATTACTTCTAAATTTAATCAAGCTTGGTGTTTCCTTTTCAACAATTTCAATTTTTGTTTTAACATGTTTTTTTAATATACTCTTGAATGAGGGTAAACTAACTATAACTAGATAACATTGATTTAAAACAGAATTTAACAAATTATTATACGTATTAGCCCTTACAGAATTTGAATCATTAAATTCAATAATCTTGTATTCTTCTAAATAAGTAATAAAAATTATTTTCTTCTTGTTAGAAGTGTTTTCTTTAATTCGTTTTAATATTCTTTGATTTAATTCTGCTACCACATAATAATCATAATCAACATTTGGATTAGTAGTATATTTTACTTTGGCATGATCAAAATAACTAACAATCTTTGACAGTAAGTTCTTATTTTCAATCATTATAAAAATCATATTCCACCTCTTTAATATCTATATAACTGATATTATTATTGGAATATCTACTTTTTATATACCTTTTATCAACATATAAAAAAAGAAAAACTTTCGTTTTCTTGATACATCTATATTTGCTTTTATAAAGAATTATTATTGGTTAACAGTTTAATCACTTAACAATTATATAAACAATTGCCATAAATAAAATTTGAAAAAGAAAAGTTAAAAATCCTAATAGTAAAGCAGAGGCGTAACCTTTATGATTTTCAGTTTCCTCAGTTTCCACAAAAAAGTGTTTAGCACTAGGATGAGCCCCCAAAGTTTTAGCTTTACCGCCGTAGACTTGTCCTTTACTTTGATTTGAATCTCCGTTTAAATTATCTTGTTTTTCGATTTGTGATTGGGTTTCTTCAATCATTTTTTTTAAATCTTTCCACTTTTTTATTAATTCTTTTTCGCTCATTTGCACACACCTCTTCTATATAATTACCTATTGCTTTTTTTCTTTCCTATATATACTATTGCAAAAATAATAAAACCAAGTAAAGTTGCAATCATATCTTGCATTGTATCATTAATTCCTGTTTCTAAAACTCGTTGAGCATTACCATCAAAAATATAGTCAGATATGTATTCAAAAATTTCCCATAAAACAGCACTCATACAAGTTATAGATGCCATAAAAATTAAATTAAATTTTATATTATGATGATCATATTTATTAAAATTTTTCAAAATAATTACAGCAAACATTGAAAATAAAAATCCCGTTGTAAAGTGGACGATTTTATCAAATAAGGGAATTAAATAATACAAATTATATAAAGAACCAAGAATAATAGCTGCAATAATGAATATTGTATATAACATTATTATACCATCTGTTATCTTATATGTTAATAGCTTGTTTAAAAAATATGGAATTAACATAGATGGAATAATTGACATTGTAATTAATAGTTTGATTAAGTTATCATTTTTTATATATACAAAGCCTAAATACAAACTTACACAACTAGCAATTATAAATAACAAATAATTAATTTTCTTTATTAATTTCATAATCGAGCTCCTGTATCTCTACTTGACTAATGGAATTAAATCTTTTAGTGATTTTATCAGTCGTAGTATGAATATCTTTTACTTCCTTACTAACAGTATCAATACTTTTGGATAATCGATCCCAACGTTCTTTATAACGTCTAAATTCAGTATCTAAATATTTTAATTCTTGGTGAATTATTGAGGCATATTTATCACGTTCAATATTTTTTATAATTATTTGGATTGTAGTTAGGGTACTAATTAAGGTAGTTGGTGAGGTAATCCAAACTTTCTTTTTATAAGAATAATCTATTAAGTCTTGATGATAAGCATTAATCTCAGCAAATATAGCTTCAGCTGGTAAAAATAAAATAGCTTGATCAGTTGTTACCCCTGGTATAATGTATTTAGTAGCTATATCATCAATATGCTTTTTCATATCTTGTTTAAAAATTTTTTCGGCATTCGCCCGAACTAACTCAGAATTTTCCCTATTAACCATTGTTTGATAATTTTCTAATGGAAACTTAGAATCAATAGCAATTTGTCCTAATGGCTCTGGTGCAAATAAAACACAATCAGCAATTGTACCATTATTAAATGAATATTGTAATTGGTATATCTTATCATTATTATTTCCAAATACACTACTCATTATGTGGGCTAGATTGACTTCTCCAAATACTCCTCGAGATTTTTTATCAGTTAAAACACTTTGTAATGAAACAATATCATTTGATAGTATATCTATCTTTTTTTGTGCTTCATCAATTTTGGCAAGTCTTTCTAATACTGACACAAAGGTTTTATTAGTCTTTTCAAAATTTTCATCTAAACGTTCATTAACACGTTCATTTATCAATCTTAATCGATATTCAATTTTTTCATTTAATTGATTAAAATCTTCAGTTAAATCACGACTAAAATTATTTTTGAAATCACCAATCTCTTTTATCATACTAGTTTCTAATCTACCTAACCGCTCAGTAATATTTGATTCATTAATGTTTTTAAAAAGTGAAACAGTAACTAATATTATAATAATAACTAATAATCCAATCATTATATATTCCATATTATTTCATCCTCCAATTTGTTTTTCTATATATCATATGTTTTTGACCTATATTTATTATATCATGTATCCTTTTAGATGTGAATTAACTAAATCTTATTCAATTGAAATTATAATCTAGCATTTTAATTAATAAATAAAAAGATAAGAATTAATCTTACCTTTCTAATATCCAACTTTCATAACCACCATTAATATTAACAACCTTGTAACCTAATTTTGATAATCGGTTGCAAACAATTATACTACGAGTGCCACTTTGACAATATATATAATATATTTGATATTTATTGAGATATTTTTGTGGTTCAGTTAATAATAAGTTTTTTGGTATATTCTTTGCTCCAGGAATATAATTATTATTATAACTTTGAACACTTCTAATATCAATAATTTGTCCGCCAAGGTCATATTTTAGAAGATCTGATACGGAAATATTTGATATCATATCTACCACCCTACTTTATTATATGTTAGAGCAATAATAAAATAGGGTTTAAACGTTTATATTTTATTTTTTTAATCGTCACCGAAGAAATCATCAAAAAATTGATCATCCGTAATAATATCTTTGTTTTTAGTTGTTGTTATATTTTCAACATTTTTTTCAATTTTTAAATCAGAACTAGGTGTTATTTGAGGTTTTACTATTTCCTGTGGTTCTTCAACCATCTGACTAACAACCTTTGGTCTTGGTTGAATAACTGGAGTTTCAAAAGGAGTTTCAGGTTGTGAAGTTCCTGGGTTATTTAGTTTTACTTCTTGTTCTTTTTCACGACGTTCTTCTTCTTCTAATTCAGCAATTTTTTGATCAATTCTCTTAATTAAATCATCCATATTCGTTTCCGAAATAGGTTTTTTAGCTGATCCTGAAAACAATCCTCCAAACTCGTTCCCCATAATACTATTAGCATCTTGAAAGGCTTTTTTTCGTTTGTTTTCAACAAAACTTTTCAAATCAAAGACTTCAACAGCTTGTTTTTCACGAGTTGGGTAACCACTTTTTTCTAGATTTTCGCCCCAATCCATTTTAAAGTTTGGAGTTAACTTGGTTTTAAAAGGCATCATTCGTGTACGAACAATAATTGTTTCCCATTGTTTTAGTCGTTGTAAATCACTAACTGTTACCAAAGGAGTGCTAGCTGTTTTATCTTTTTCCTTGGATTTAACTTCCCCACACATTTTACTAATTTCTTCTAAAGCACTTAGTTCACTACTTATAAGGTAAATAATGTTTCCACAGTTACCTTTAATTGTTTCACCATTTTCTTTACCATATACTTGGTATAGTTGGGCAAAGTTTTGAATAATAAAACTAAAACGGATATTTCTACTTCGAGCTGCCGTTACCATTGTTGTAACATCTTTTAATGGGGGCATATTTGCAAACTCATCTAAAATAAAGTTCGTACGATATGGTAGTTTTCCACCACTTTCTTGGGCAACATCAATTAATGTTTCATAGCATTGTTTAATAAAAATCGTAACTAATGAGTGATATGTCTTTTTTTCATCTTGAACAACAATAAACACTGCTGTTTTTTTTCGTCCGATGTCTTTCATATTAAAATCATTATGAGATAACATCTCTGATATATTTTCTCTTGAAGAAAATAATTTTATTTTTTGTTTGAATACCGATAAAATACTACCTTTAGTTTCTGTTGGTGCATTTATCGTACTAGCAACGTTTATATAAGCTGGTGAAATGGGATCTTTATCCTTAAAATATTCTTTAATGTAATTACTGCCTAAATATTTTTCTTCACCAACTGTTGTCATGTAATTAATACTATTTAAATTTATTTCATTTTCTGTTGCATCTTCAAACAAGGCCAAAGATAATCCCGCAAAATAATCAGCTGAAGTTCTTTCCCAAAAGGGATCTTGATTTTGAGATGCTTCATCATAAAGAATATTCATTGCTAAGTCATCAAGTAACTCATTAGCCTTATCTTGATTTCCCTCTTGATACAATGTATATGGTAAAAAAAGAGGATTCCAAGCATTACCTTTTTGAGGATCTCGGAAATTAAGTAGTACTATATTGTACCCTCTCTCTCTTAAAAGGTTAGCGTTTTCTTCATAAATTTCACCTTTAGGGTCAGTAACAATCATTGACTCACCTCTTTTAGCTAATAATTTAACTAATGGATGAACCATGATTTGAGTTTTACCACTACCAGTTGAACCAATGATTAGATTGTGATATTCACCATCATCAACCCAAACTTCACGACCATTATTAATTAATGGAACACCTGCTGCTTGCGTTTCCTTAGCATGATGATTTACATATTTTAATTGTGCTTTAAACTCCTTATCTTTGGCCCATCTTGAGTAACCTTTTTCTGACTTTGGAGAAGTTGAAAATCCAAAACCTTTCTCTCTTTCAAAGAAATAAGAAGAAACACTAGTTAATATTANTATTATTGCCAATAAAAAGAAAACCATTGTCGGTGCAAAAAAGTCTTTTGAAAAAACGGGAAATGGATTAAATCCATGAAAGGTTCCCTCTTCTAAAAAAATTGAAATGTTTAAAATNCCAATTGCAACAACATAAAATAATACTAAAGAGAATAAAAGAAANACAATAACATCCTTTGAATCTGCTCTNAATTTTAACTTCACTTTTTCACCACCTATATTGAATTGTTTTTTTTATATNCTACATAAAAATAAAGTCCTGACCCAATAATTATTACTAGTGCTAACGAAATTGGAATTAATACTTTTTTATTTAATAAAATAAAGTCTATTAATATTATATCATATCTTTTCTCATGACTCATCTTAAAATAAATGCTTTTAGTTTCATCTTTAAATGTGATGCTCCATTCTAAAGTATTGTTTTTCTCATCAAAATTATCAGCATTACTTTCAATAATTTTGTTATGTAACCTTATTTTAACATTAATACCATCAATAATAAAGTCAGGGTCTGCCATTTCAGGTTCAGCAAATAAATTACTATATAGATATCTTCCAACCGTTTCAAAAGTAATATACTCACTATTTTCTATAATTGAAATATCATCAAATAGTTCACCATATATAGTTGAGTTTTGATATTCCTCAAAAGAAGTGTGCCATTTATCCATTTGAACATATGATACTTCCTTACCTATTTTATAATCAAAATTATATTTTTTATATTCTTCAACATCACTATATGATGTTATTTGATTTTTAAAATACTCTTTGATATTTACTACGTTTTCTGGTAATTGATCATTTTTCATAAATAATTTTACATTTTCTTTTATTTTATGATTGGATGTAACAAGCAAGTTATAATCAGCGGAACAACCACTAACTATAAATACTATAATTATTAAAACAACTTTTTTTAATTTTTTCATTATATCATCCTCTCTCAAAGTACCACATACCACTATTAACATGATTTAACACATAATTTTTAATCTGTTCTTTAGTATAAGTGACATTAGTTTTTGTTCTGCTTCCAGGGTCTAATATTTTTATATTATTGTTACCATCTATTGAATCAATAACAATAAAATGCCCCCTACCAGATGGATTAAAGTGACCGTTTTTAACACTAACTATAATTGGTTTCCCACTTTTCAAAATTGAAACGACATTATCAATTGTACGATTGGTTACGGCTGTGGCGTTGATTTTGAAATGCTTCTCTACTTGAGAAGCAGTAAAGAAAGCACTTGAAGTTCCACTACCATTAATTCTATAACCAGTATTTTTACAAATATAATTAGCTACCGTTGTAGGATCCATGTTATATCCAAGTTTTACTGCAACCATAGCATACGAAGTTGGCAAGCATCCTGACGTTGCTATTGTAGCTTGCACTCCACCAGTTCCAGTCATACCACTACAATATTTAACATGGGCAAAATTACCTTAATTATAATATGTTGTAGTTGGTGTATTATCAAATACTGAATTCCCCTTGATAATACCATTTAATATCGGTTCAGGGTCAATCGGATTTCTCTTTTCATCTTGAATTTCAAGATGCAAGTGAGGGCCTGTGGAAGCACCGGTACTTCCAATTTCCCCTATTTTTTGACCACCACCTACTTTGGCTCCTTTAACTGTATTAATAACTGACAAATGGGCATATAAAGTATAATAATCGGCTTCCCCATTACCATCAACGTCGTGTTGAATAAGAACATATTTTCCGTAACCTAGGGCGCAACCATTAGCTGGACATCCAGCATGAATAACTTCTCCGTCAGCTATTGAATATACTGGCTGTCCATGAGCACGCGGTAAATCAATTCCCTTATGCATTCTATAATCCTTATAAATAGGATGACTACGCATTCCAAATTTTGAACTAATTCTAAATTTACCTTCACTATTCAAAGGAATAGGAAATGTTGGTGGACCTGGTACATATGTATAATTGATGTTGTCAGAATCGCCCTTGTCACCTTTTAAATGTTCATAAGTTTTTTTTTGGTCAAAGATTTCAGTAATCATTCTTTCAATAAGAACTTCCTGTCTATCTGTATCAGCGTTTTTATAAACGCAACCTTTACAGTCGTTATATGGTTCAAGAGGTAAGAAGGTTTCACGCAAATATGTCTTATAGCGTTCATAATTAATAAATCTTGTCATAATTGGTATTGATATTTGGTCTTCTCCACAAGTATTAGTTAAATCTGAATTTTTAACAATGTCATATAATCTGCGTAAGGCATTATCATGCTTGAGTTCATGAAACTCATTTCCAATATCTGCTACAAATTTATTTTGACCTTGTTTTGCATATTCAATCATTAGTTGCGCTGTTTTTATAACATTACCTTTTTTTATAGTAAGCGTAACATTATCTACTAGGGAATGTTTTAAAACATTCCAAAAATCTTCAAAAGATTTTCTAGCTTCTTCACCTAACTCACTCCATTCATCCCATTCGCCAGTAAAAATTGCTTCTATAATACTAGGCGGAGTATCAAGACATTTTGTTGTAAATTTAACATCAACTAAATGTCCCAGCAATTTCTTTTCTCCTAAATAAATTGGGTCAGCTTTACCTATTTTATCATTGGCAACAATATAAAAACTACGCAACTGATTTGAAGGAATAACTGGATCTTTATCATTATATTTATACTCTGTATATTTATCTGAATCATCATATTGATAAGATTCAGGTTTTACAATTGTACCATAATGTATTGTTGCTGCAATAAGTGGAATGTCCAACTCACCTTCTTTGTTATTGAGTGTTTCATACCAATCGTATTCTTCCTTTAAGTTTTTAAAAAAAAGGGTTTCGGAGTCACCCCAGCCTTCTAAGGTTATAAAGTTTATAAACTTATCTATCGTATCTAGAGCTTCTTCCTTTTTTTCAGCTATATACATAATAGGCATCATTATTATCGTAATAGCAACTATAGCAAGTAAAAACCAAACTAGTATTGGTGCGACAGCAGTTATAATAGGCCAATACTTTTTAACCTTCATGGCTTTATCAGCTATATCAGCAGTATTACCACTGCCACCTAAACCGGGTATCTGTCCTGAAGAACCACCTGCAGAAGGCATAGGAGATTCATTTGGGCTATCAGCACCCTTAGGGGCTGTTTCGGGCACAGGTGCCCCTCCCTCTGAAACTCCTGCACCTCCAGAAGTTAATCCTTTTTTAGCATTTAAAAGAGGTTTTGCAGTATCAACCAACGGTTTCGCTCTACTTAAAGGTTTTCTTATTGCAGGATGATCAGCTACTTTATTTAATGTTTTTTTTACCATTGGATGATCAGCCACTTTATCAACGGCTAAATCGGATACCACTGGCGGAACGCCGTGTGCTTCCAGGGCTGTTTTACCAGCTTCTTTACCTACTGTATTTACAACATCCCTAGAATTTTGTTTTTCCTGTTCCTTTTTTGAAGGTTGAGGCTGTTGCTCACCTTCTAGCTTATTTTTATCATCCACAAAATCACCACCAATTATAAATAACTTTTAAACGTTATAATCCCCCACCACTTCCAAAAGAGTCTAGCTCCTGTTCAGTAGCAATTATATTAATTCTCATTCTGCGACTTCCGCAAACAAATAAGGCTTCTCCTTGATTATATCTCTTAATACTTTCTTTTTCATTATCATTTAAATCTATTAACTTACCTAAATCTTCAACAGCTTGCTTTCTAAGTCCCATAACAAGATAATAAGAAGCATTATCAAAGATTGCTTTCCCTTGAGTAATAACACTTGGATCTGAAAAATCACTTGGTTGTTGTGTAATTATAATAGTTCCTGTATTGTATTTTCTTGAACGTCTTTGTACTTGCGCTAAAAAGTCAGCACCTAAGGTATTATTTCCACTTAATAAAACGTGAGCTTCATCAACCATTAAAATAGTATTAATAGTTTTGTTTAAGGTTAAACCCCAAGCATATTTCAATATGTTAAAAAACAAGGCATTTCGAATATTAGTGTCAGCGTTCATTAATTCTCTAATATTAAAAACAATAAAGTTACTTTGCGGGCTAATTGTTGTGTGACCATCAAAATAATATTTCAATTCTTTTACAATTGGTCTTACTTTAAGCTCTAGTCGTTCCAATATTTCTTTTTCATGACTTTGTTCAGGCATAGATAAAAGTCGTCCTCTTATTGTAGCATAAACATCTTTGAAGGTTGGATAGTCTTTTGAAGAAAACTTTGTATAATCTGTATTAAAATCCATACCAAATCGACGATACGTATCTTGAACAACTTCGCTAAATAAAGTAACAATATCTTCGTCTATTTTGGGATCATAATATTTAAGAAAAGCTTTTAATGTTTGCAACGTCCTAGTCAATACGGTATAGCCTAACCCTTGTTTTGCTTCTTCTTCATCATAATCCAAAACAACTTCTAGTGGGTTTATCATTCCAAATTCCCCACCTTTTCCAAGGTCAATGAAATCTCCACCGTATAATTTGGTCATTTCTTCTAATTCACCTTCTGGATCTATAACTATTATTTGATTACCATTTCGAATGTTAGTTCTTAATATCATTTTTGCTGCAGTAGATTTACCACTTCCGGATGTTCCTAAAATAATCATATTTGCATTATTTCTGTTATGTTCCTTACGTACTTGATATAAAAATTGATTAAATAATATAACACCTCCAGAAAAATCTACTCCTAATAAAGTTGATAATCCAGGATCTTTAATACTATCGAATATGAATGGAAACATAGCAGCCATCGTTGTTGATGGAATTGGTGTACCAATTCTTTTTTCAATATCTTGTTCCGGATAAATAGGAATAATTGATTTCAAAACCTTTTCTTGTTCGAAGCGCAGTGGAAANGCACGCATTTCCATTGCATCAAGATAATTTCTAACTTGCANTTTTTTACTAATTAGTTGTTCATCCGAATCAGCTGTTATCATAATATGCATTTGAAAATCATAAATTTTTGATTGATTAGCTGCTAACATTTGAATAAAATATTCTAACGATTCATAATCTTGTCTAATTCTTTCTTGAATAGTACGATCATTTTCTTCTTGATAACGTTGTTTTAAATCCGCAATTTCCCTATTAAGCATTTTAGTTATAACACTAAAAGGTAGTGGGATATGTTTAATTACAACCTTAACACCAGACATGCTAGTTAATGAAGACAAATAACCAGGGTTAATAAACTTAGGGTATGATACAACTGTCAATATTGTTGCATGTTTATCACTTATAACAAAACTATTTGGCTTAAACTCAAGACCCTTTGGTGCCACTTGATTTTTAATATCCATTATCCAATCACCGTCCCAAAATTAGTTGTTTGTCCACCATTCAAGAAGTTATCTAAAATTATTCTTAAATCATCATTAGTAACTTGACGTGATGATAGTCCAGCACTCGCAAACGAATTAATTAAAACCCTAATTCGTTTTTGAATTAAATCATTATCTTTTTCTTTAAATAATAGATAATACTCCGTATCAACAACATTATTACTCATAAACATATTGGCTTTACCAATATCTTCCATTATTAACTTTCGTCTTGCTTGATNTGTAACAGAATTATAAAGTAATTGTAATTGTGATAAATAAACATTAATATCAACTGGACGATCTGCTGCTATAATCCAAAACTCATAATCAATAACGTTATAAACGTTTTTCAAGTTAATAATAATACTGTTTTGCATGTCCCTATCAAGAATAAAAATGTTACGGGGCATTATTTTTATTCCAGTTACTTTTAGATTGTTTTCTAAGATAATCATCCCATTAGTTATACTTTTTATAGGAATATCATCATTAGTGTATTTGCTTTTCATTTTCTTCGTCATATGTGAAACACCACCCTTTCCAAACAAACTTTTGTCTACTCGTATAAAACGTTATTGCATTTTTAAATACCGTAAATACATTGTGGTAATTCGGTACTGGTAAAACTAAAAAACCAGTTATAAATCCAGGCATTATTGCCAATACAGTTATCGCAAGATTGTTTATCGGTAAGATTANNAGNAAAAANAAAGTTGTTCCCAATCCTGAAGAAAACATTATCAAATCAAACTTATTAAACAGTCCAAAATATAACATTGATTTTTTAGAATTGGCTGGTATTAAAAAATCATTATCCATTTATTATCACATCCCCTTTATTATTCTATATTTTAGGTGGTTTAGGACCCTTAGCGATACTTCTAGCTTTTTCAATTTTAGCATCATCAGTATAAATTTGACTAACATACTCATGAGTCTTTTCACTAGCATTTACCGCTTTGCTTTGTTTGTTAAACTTCTCTCGAGCTTCTCTAAGATCAGCAGCTAATTGCGAGTTTGTAGGATCAGCATTTAATTTAGCTTGAATAAGGGCATACTCTTGTTCATAATCTTTCAGCTTGTCCTTAGCTTTGTCTACTTCTATCTTAGACCTTATAAACTCTTCGTGTTTAAATACCTTATGATATGTTGCTTTAATAGCAGCATCGGAAGAATAATCTAATTTTATTCTATTTGATCTAGTACCAATTTCATGTAATTCTTGAGCCTCTTTTAATGAAAGCCTTCCCGACTTTCTTTTACTACGTACATCTTCTTTTTCTTTCCTTAAAATCGAACTAGCTGTATCACCTGTATAATTGTCGGTACCAGTAATTCCTGATGCTGACCATCTACCTCTTGCTTCAGTTCCTGCAGCATCCATTCTTCTCGAAAACTTTGTTCTTGTATCATCCATTATCCTACTAGCCTTGTCATCATGATTCCGCATTTTATGCCAAGCTGCTCTACCTAATGGAACAGTGGCTAAAGCTGCATTTTTTAACAAATTTTTTCCGTAACTCATTCCTGATGATGCCGCTCCACCAATCAATGGTGCTTCAGCTACCCTTTTTATAGGACTCATAGTAAATTTTCCACTTAACTCTATCCCAGTTAAATCTGTTATTAATTTAGGTAGTTGTTTAGCAAACATCAATGCACCTAACATGATAAAAATTTTTACGAATGGGTGCGTAGTTAACTTAATGAATTCACGTGGATCACTAATTCTTGTCATTTCACTCTTCCCTATAATATTTATTATTAAAAGAGCAAATGAAATAGCCGCTAAACGTACGAAAACATCAGCATAAGTTGAAAAACAAACTTTTGTCCATTTTTTAAACATGCCATCCTTAGAACTTTGAGGATCAATATAGGAAATGATTGGAATCGGCGCAATCAACTGTAAAAACCCTAATTTTACAACACGGACAGACACATCAATACAAAAAAGCAATATGATCCAAGCAACTATTCCAGCACAGATACTTGATATTATAGGAGTATAATTAAACAAAAACTCCCCATCTTTCTTAGCATGAACTACTAAATCGTAATCTAATAAGGACTGTGCATCGTACTGGTCTAATGCGGTTATGAGAATATCTTCGCCAGTATAGCCAGCTGCATCATGAACAATACTTTTGCATTCAGCACTTATTTTTCTATCATAATATATTTCATCACATTTATTTTCCATTCCTGGAAAATCAGGGTTAGGGGTTATAAATGCACTGTATACAGTGAAAGCCATTATTTGTCCGGAATTATCTTCTTCATCTCCACCAGCGCCTACTCCTAACACTATCTTTTGGATAGTATTTTTTCCAATAATTATTCCTTGTAATTCATATGCTGCTG
>JGI24710J26742_10002340_pt1 | contig 16783 bp, 18 predicted proteins | sample BioPla2DNA2_FD_26742 | JGI IMG/M metagenome (IMG submission 26742) | reverse complement strand
CCTCCTCTGCAGGGGCGGCGGCCGCGGCCGCCGGGGCAGCAGCAGCCGCAGGTGCAGCGACCGGTGCGACGGCAGCCTGGCTGATAGCCTCCTCGATATTCACATCCTCGAGCGCGGCGACGAGCGCCTTGACCCGGACATCCTCGACAGCGACGCCAGCCGCCTCCAGGACAGCGGCCACATTCTCATCAGTTACATCCTTCCCTGCGTTGTGCAGGAGCAGTGCAGCGTAGATATACTCCATAATCCCATTCACCTCAAGTCATTATCCATATTTAGCCGAAGAGGGCTCCAAGACCGGCCATGCCGCTCTCTTCCTCCTCCTCCTTCGTCTCCTCTTCTTCCTCAGTCTCCTCAGCCTTTACCTCTTCTGCAGGCTCCACCGCCGCGGGTGCGGGAACAACCTTCAGAATCGCCTCATCGAGCTCGAACCCCCGATCCGCCACCGCGAACGCAACAGCCAGCATCTGCTGCTGTGCCCGTCCGAGGATCAGATCGATGACTCCCTTCTCGTAGATACTCGCCGTGACGCCCACACTCCGGGCCTCCCGCACCGCCTTCCCGATGATAGCACCGATGGTCTGCGGGGTCACTATAGCAGCGTTGACCGAGAGGTTAAACGCCTGTTGGGCCGCAAGCGCGATGTTGCTGCGGTAAGCCTCCTCATCGATCACCAGGAGATCCGGTGTAAAGATCGTATCACGATAGTATGCAGCCTGCAAGACGAGACCAACATCCATCGGCTTGATACCAAGCTTTGCGAGCGCATCAGCAACCTTCTTGCTGATGACCTCACCCTCCTTCACAACCGTCCGGGTCTCGCGGATCCTGACCTTTCCGCCCTCAATAGCTGCAGGAATTCCCACCTGCTGGAGCTCACCCACAATAGGGCCGGGCTTAAACGAGGTCGGTCCCTTCGGAACGACGATATCCTCCGGCGCAACCTCACCAGGCTTCGCCACCATCTTGGTCTTCGTCTTCTCCAGCAGCTTATAGAGCCTGAACGGATTNTCGTTTGTAAAGATCAGGGCGCTATGACCCTCNGTGTGTTCCTTGAGGNNCTTGGCGTTNCTATCCACATCGTTGAGAGCATGCTCGATCAACGTGTTGCGGGCCATCTTCACCTTCGCCGTTCCGCGAAGGCTCCGCCGGATCTGCTGAACCTGTGAAGCGGGGATGCCATACATATCCACGAGACCGACGAGCGAATACTCCTCGATACCGCGCTTGATCTCATCCACCTCTTCCCTCTTCCACCGGGGAAGATTCTGGGTATAGAGCGCCATCAGATCACCCTCACGGCCGGACCCATGGTCGTCTTCACATAGGCCGAGTGAATGTTCAGCGCCCCACTCTCCAGGACAGACTCAACTCTCCGGAGAACTGCATCGATGTTCTCCGCGATCTCTTCTGGCTTCATCCCGACCGTTCCAACCTTTGCGTGGAAGACTCTCTTATCCTTCGTCCGGATCTTCACGGAACTGCGCAGACGCTGGACAATCGGCTGGATATCCGTCCCCGTCGCGATCGGTATCGGCATTCGCCCACGCGGGCCGAGCCTGACACCGAGGTAACGACCGACGAGGGGCATCATCGCCGTCTCTGCAAGGAAGAACTGATACTCTGCTGCCACCTTTCGTGCTTCGCGGGGCTCTCCCCCGAGCCGCTCGATCTCCTCAGGACCGATGATAAGATCCACATCCACCTCTTTTGCCTGGGTGGTGATCTCGCCCTTCCCGAGAACCGCGATCTTGACGTTATCAAAACCGTTCGGAAGAAGAATCGTCTCATCAATACGATTCTTGGGCTGGGACATATCGATGTTCCTGAGGTTGACAGTGACGTCCACGCTCTCCTTGAACTTCCGTTCCGGAGCCCTCTCCAGTGCCGTGTTCACGGCATTCAGTATACTGGTTCTATCAACCATCCTTTGCCTCCATAGTACGCGACCTCACGATCTTCTATGGTTGTCTGACATCTATGCGACGAGCACGCTGTCGTATCTTCCGTCGTTGATGGCCTGGATCATGTCGCGGGGCTTTTGCCCCTCAACAGTAGCACCAACGCTCACGCACGTACCGACGACCTCTTTGACCGCCGACTTCAGATCGTACGAAAGCATATCATCCATCTTCATACGGGCGATACGGACAGCGGCCTCCAGCGGCAGGTCTCCTGCCACCTGGGTACCGGGCTCTGAGGCTCCCTTCCCGATGCCGGCCTCCTTCATGATGAGTGCCGTCGTGGGCGGAATGCCCACATCAATCGTGAAGTTTCGCTTCTCGTCGACAGTGACCGTCACCGGCACCTGCATGCCGTTGAAATCGGCCGTCTTTCTGTTAATCTCGTCGACGACAGCCTTCACGTTGATACCGAGAGGTCCGAGCGCAGGGCCAAGCGGCGGGCCTGCTGTAGCCTTGCCACCGGGTACCAATACCTCGACCGTCTCTGCCATACAAATTCACCAGCCTATCCCTCTGAGGAATAGATGCCTGGGCTATCTAAGGTCACCGTGAAGAGACTTAAAGGTAAGGATGCGGGGAGGCGGGGAGTCGCCCGCCTGCCTCCAGCATGAGGAGGAGCGATCACCTGCTAGTGCGACTCTTCCGTCCGCTCCACGACGCGGACCGAGTCACCGCGCACGGTGATCGGGATGGGGACCATACTCTCGTAGAGCTCAACCGTGATCTCTTCCTTCGCGGAATCGATCCTCTTCACAACCGCTTTCTCACCCTTGAACGGACCGGCGATGATCTCGACGATCGTGCCCTCGGTGATCCCGCTGACCACCGGTTTTGGCACCAGAAAGTGCTCAACCTCAGAAAGATCCGTCGACCCCTGCACCACTGCACGCGCGTGGGGGATCAACTCCACCAGCTGCTCTATCCGGGCTATGGTGTCGGGGCTCTCCACCAGGACGTACCCCTCAGCTCCTCGGGGACCATGACGGCCGTCACGTGGATATTTTTCTGCTCCCGGGTCACTTTCTCGATGTTATCAGCAACGGTCCGCTCCTGTTTCGCGGTTGTCTTTATTGCATATATTTTGTTTGCACTCGCAGCCATATTCATCAGTGGGGCAGAACCAGCAAGATCTCGTATATAATAAACCCAACGAGGCCAATGAGCAGGATACCAGCCGCTGCCACGATCGCGATCTTTGAGAACTCCTCACGGGTAGGCGTCCGTGCCAGCTTCAGGACACGCCAGTACTTCTTGAAGAGTTCCTCTTCAATCTTGAAGGACTTCACTTCCTTGAACTTCTCTTTGTAGTCCATCATACCGGCTCACTTCAGGAAATCGATCTCAAACTGTTTCATCATGCGCGGCATACTCTTTTCGCTCCTCCCATATATTTGTGGTGACCGGACACCGGTGACAACAAGCANCGTCCGCATCTTGCCTTGCATGTCAGGATCAACCTGGGCACCCCAGATTATGCGTGCATCAGGGTCGATCCTCTGGTAGACCTCCTGTATGACGCCTTCGGCCTCAGACATGGTCATATCAGGTCCACCGACCACGTTGACAAGTGCCGCAGTCGCCCCNGATATATCGACATCGAGCANCGGAGAGCGGAGCGCCTTCTTGACTGAATCGGCGGCCTTATCCTCGCTGTCACTCTCCCCCATACCGATCATGGCGACCCCTCCCCGCTCCATGACGGTCCTGACATCGGCGAAGTCGAGGTTGACAAGCCCCGGTGTCGTGATCAGCTCGGTGATACCCTTGACCGCCCGCATCAACACCTCATCCGAGACCTTGAACGCGGCGTGGAGCGGGAGGCGGGGCACGATCTCGAGCAGACGATCGTTTGGGACGACGATGACGGTATCCGCCACCTCGCGGAGCCGCTCGAGGCCCGCCTCGGCGTTCTGAGCCCTGATGGCGCCTTCGGCCGTGAACGGCAGGGTGACCACGGCGATGGTCAGAGCCCCCTCCTCCCGGGCGGCCTTCACGACCACAGGTGCAGACCCGGTGCCGGTGCCGCCCCCAAGCCCGGTGGTGATGAAGACCATATCGCATCCCTCGACCGCCCGCTTGATCTCGTCCTCGTCCTCGAGAGCCGCTTCCTCGCCCACCTGCGGGATCGAACCAGCACCAAGACCGCGGGTTCTCTGCCGCCCGATGAGGATCCGTGTCTCCGCGATCGTCCTGATGAGGTGCTGGGCATCGGTATTGAGAGCGATCAACCGTGCCCCGTTGATCCCTTCCTCCATCATCCGGGTGACGGTGTTCGATCCCCCACCCCCGCACCCGACGACTGCTATCTCGGTCCGGAGCTCCATAAGGATCTCTTCAAGCTCCTTATCGACCTCAATGGGCTCAGAGAAGCGCTGTTCCTCCCTCGCCCGTGAAAGTGCTTCTTCTACGATAGATTTCATATATATCTCTCCAATCCCGGGATATGTATCCGCTTTACGCTGGTTGTCTGCACCATATCGGGTGTGATCCTCCGCCCGTCGATCTCGATCGCCCTTCCGCCAGCGAGCGTGGCAAAGAGCGGCCCCTTCGGAACCTCGTGTCTGCGCGCCTTCGCAGGGTCGAACCGAACCTTCCGAAGGATTAGATGATCACCCGCGATAACAGTATTCTCACAGATAAGTAAGAGTTTTACGCAGAAGGTAGTTATATCACTTACGAGTCGGAAGGTTGCGCCCTCAAAGCCGATGACGAGGGGCAGGACTTCCATTGAGCCTCTGGAGAGATGGGCAACCGGCAATCCCTCAAGGAGGTTGAGGAACCCCTCTCTATTATTTTTTACGGTCTCTTCTATCAGTTCCGGGTTCAATCGAACAGGAACCGGGGTCCCTCCTCCGGAGAGATTATGAACGTGAACGCGGGATCCCGGAGCGATCTCCTCTGCGAGATCCCGGATCGCGAGGTAGGTGGTCCACTCGAGATCTCCTACCTCCAGGATCTCGGATTCAGAGAGCAGGACGATCCCGGCATCGCCAATCATCCTTTCGATCCTCGCAGACTCTTCAGCGGGAAGCGATTTTTTATCGATGTAGGCGGCCACAGCACGGCTCGACTCCCGCATCTGCCCGACAAGCCCCCCATCAAGGCTCCTGACCTGCCGTGCCGATGCGATATGGCCAAACGCCCCCCGGGAGGAGAGTGCGATCTCGGTCTGCCGCACAGCGTAGTGGGTCCCACCAAAACCTATGAGGTCGATCGTCTCTTCCGGCACGGCGGAGAGGATGCTCTCTGCCACAGCCCTCCCGGCGGCCGGGTCGGCCCACTCAGCGGCGGTGGATCCGATCTCGACGAAGAGCGACGGCGTGGAGAGTGCCGTCGGGCCGTGATGCGTCACCTCGTAGGAGACGCGGTAACCCTCCGGCGCCCTGGCGGCGAGGTTTCGGAGGACCGCGTGCATCCATGCAGGAGCTGCCGGCGCAAGCATCCCCGGCTCTCCGCCGAGGTCGGCGGTATCGTAGTTCCCGGTCACGTGCACAGTCAGCGCAGGCATCGGCTGTGCACTCGAGTGCCGGGATGCAAAGAAGATGAGGTCGCAGTCGATCTCATCATCGATCCGGTCCTGATGGATCAGGCGCCCGTCGACCTCGTGGAACACCAGCGTGTGGTTCTCAGCAAGCGGCCATCGCCCACCCGCTGCAAGCAGGTCGTCGAGGTGATGCCTGATGTTTACCCCCGCACTATCTTGTCTTGAATGAATCAGCGCAATCCGCATCGGTTATACGTGGGTCGGCGAGGTGCTAAATGNTGGTGTTCGATCGCATCGATAGTAAATCCTATCTCTCTGCAGACAGACCATGTGTGTACTATGGATACAGAAAAGATTCAGAAAGCGTTCGAAGCGTATGGTATCGAGGGCGAGATCACCTGCCCGCAGGCGTTTGAGATATCAGCGAAGTACAACATCCCGAAGATGGATATCGCCCGGTACTGCAACCAACAGGAACCAAGGATAAAGATCCGGGGCTGTCAGCTGGGCTGCTTCAGATGAGCCTCTTCCTCGAGGTCGTCCCGGTCAGTGAGGCCGTAGAGGTTGTGCGGAAGATTGCGCCTTCGCCTGGACGCGAGGATATCGCTCTCGAGGACGCCCTCTCCCGGGCCCTCGCAGAAGACATCTCTGCCGATATCGATATACCCGGATTCGATCGTTCAACAGTCGACGGCTACGCGGTCGCCGCGGCCGATACCACCGGGGCCTCTGAGGCCATCCCGTCGATGCTCCAATGCCTGGGCAGGGTTGGAATGGGGAGTGCCGATCCCGGGAGCATCTCCCCGGGGTCGTGCAGATACGTCCCCACCGGTGGCGCCCTGCCGGAGGGTGCGGACGCGGTCGTGATGATCGAGCATGCCGAGGTGATCGGTGACGATGTGCTCGTGCACCGGCCGGTGGCGCCGGGTGAGAACGTGGTCCTGCGGGGCGAAGACTTCCGCGCCGGGGAGGTGGTGCTCGAGCGGGGCCGCGTGCTCTCCCCCCGGGAGATCGGGGTCGCCGCGGCGATCGGGGCTGACCGGGTCCCTGTGGCGGTGCCGCCGGCGATCGGCATCATATCGACGGGGAACGAGGTTATCCCTGTTGCCGGGATCCCGGGGCCGGGGGAGGTGCGGGACGCAAACTCATACCTCGCCGGTGCTTTCGTGGCAGACCGGGGTTGCCTGCCGATCTACTNTGGGATCATCAGGGATGAGCGGGAGGCGCTTGCAAGCGCAATCTCTTCGGCGCTTGACCGATGCGATGCTGTCCTGGTATCAGGGGGGTCCTCGAAGGATGAACGTGATGCCACCGCAACGGTCATCGCCGACCTCGGTGAGGTGCTGGTGCATGGGATCGCCATTGCGCCAGGAAAGCCCACCATCATAGGGGTTGCCCGGGGAAAGCCGGTCATCGGCCTCCCGGGCCATCCAGCTTCCGCCTACGTCGTGCTCGTCGCCATCGTCGACCACCTCCTCGCGGCGATGCGCAGGACCTGGATCTCCCGGCGAACCCTGCGCGCCAGTCTGGCGCAGAACATACCTTCCGCCCGTGGGCGGGAAGACTATATCAGGGTCCGCCTCGATGGTGGCAGGGCCACACCGGTCTTCGGAAAGTCAGGACTCCTCAACACCCTGGTTCAGAGTGAAGGGCTGGTGCGGATCCCGGCATCGAGCGAAGGACTTGAGATGGGTGAAGAGGTGGAGGTGATACTATGGTGAAGCGATACCTCTCGGTCATACCGCTTGCCGAGGCACAGGCGCTCGTGAAGGACTCCTTCCCGGCGACCCCGGGGATCGCGCGGGTGGAGGTGACCACCGGAGCGGTCGGCCGGATCACAGCGGCACCCATATTCGCCCGGTTCTCGGTCCCCGCCATCCACATATCGGCGATGGACGGGATAGCAGTCAGGAGCGCCGATACCATCGGGGCGAGCGAACAGAACCCGGTCACCCTTCCCGATGCGGCGAGGGTCAATACGGGAAACATCATCCCGCGCGGGTACGATGCGGTGATCATGATCGAGGACGTCTGGGTTGACGGCGAGACCTACACGGTCAGAAGCCCGGTCAGCCCCTGGCAGCACATCCGCCCGGTCGGCGAGGACATTGGAGAGTCGGAGATGATCCTCCCCTCGAACCACCGGATCCGGCCGCAGGACCTGGGTGCGCTTGCAACCTACGGGGTCACGGAGATTGCCCTCCTCGATGTCAGGGTAGGCCTCCTCCCCACCGGGAGCGAGCTGGTTCCAGCGGGCGTGATGCCGCCGCCCGGGAAGGTCGTGGAGAGCAATACCCTGATGGCCGCGGCGGTCCTTGAAGGGGTGGGTGCAGAGACATGCCGCTACCCGATCGTCCCGGACGACTACGCCCTGATCCGTGCAGCCGTCCGCAGAGGTGTAGCTGAAAACGATATCCTGCTCGTCTCGGCAGGTTCATCCGCCGGGACACGCGACTACACCGCTGACGTCATACGGGATCTCGGCGAGGTGCTGGCGCACGGGGTCGCTATCAAGCCCGGAAAGCCGGTGATCGTCGGCCGGATCGAGGGGAAGCCGGTGATCGGTCTCCCCGGCTACCCGCTTGCAGCCGCGACCGTGCTCCGGGAGATCGTGCTCCCGCTCCTCGCCCACCACGGTCTACCCCACCCGCAGCCGGAACGGGTCCAGGCCCGCCTGACCACGAACCTCCAGTCCGATATCGGGACCGACGAGTTCGTCCTCCTCTCGACAGGAAGGATCGGCGACCGCTGGGTTGCGGTGCCGCAGTCACGGGGCGCGGGAGTCCAGATGAGCGCGGTGCGGGCAAACGGGTATATGCAGATCTCGGCGCAGAAAGAAGGAGCTGCGGCCGGAGAGGTGATCGATGTTCGGCTCTCGGTTCCGCGCGCCGAGGCGGAGGAAGCGGTGCTCATCACCGGCAGCCACGATCCATCCCTCGACCACCTGACCGACCTGGTCAGGCCGCGCGGCGTCGACCTCCACTCCACCCACCTCGGGAGCATGGGCGGTGTGATCGCGCTGAAGAAGGAGGAGTGCCACGCGGCCCCGATGCACCTCCTCGCCCCCGACGGCACCTATAACACCCACTACCTGGAGCGCTATCTACCCGGCGCCGATCTTGTCCTCATCTGCGTGGCAGAGCGGCAGCAGGGGATCATATCGCGCGAGGGGATCGGACTTGACGATCTCCCCGGACGGACGTTCATCAACCGGCAGAGGGGGTCAGGGACCCGGATACTCCTTGACCACTGCCTGACAAGACGCGGTATCAGTCCGGCATCCATCCCGGGATACGAGCGTGAAGCGACGACGCACCTTGCGGTGGCGCTTGCGGTCCAGACCGGAGAGGCGGATGCAGGGATGGGGGTTTACAGTGCCGCAAAAGCGCTCAACCTCTCGTTCGTCCCGGTGGCGACTGAGCGGTACGAGCTCGTGATGTATCGTTCGATGCTCGACGATCCCCGGATCGAGGCTCTGGTCAGCACCGTCTCTTCAGAAGCGTTCAAACGAGTCCTCACAGACCTTGGCGGCTATGAGACAGATGATACTGGTGTCCTGCGCGGACTGCGAGGCTGACAGCCTCTTCTGGCGTGGAGCAGGCCACCACCCCCTCTATCTCCCAGGTGCAAAGCCCAAAGACTGATTTTCCCGTCTTGAGTGCGACGGCTATCTCGGAGAGCGTGCCGTAACCACCGCCGACGGCGATCACCGCGTCGCCTGAGTTGACCAGGATGACGTTTCGCGCATGCCCCATCCCGGTGCGGATGACCACGTCCAGGTAGGGATTCCCGTCTCCGGTGCCGAGGATGACACCGACGGTCGTGCCGCCCGCCCCCTTGGCACCCCGACAGACGGCCTCCATCACCCCGCCGAGGCCACCGCAGCAGACGGTTGCATGGTTGCCGGCAATGAGGCGGCCGATGGTCTCCGCCACCCCGTACTCTTCAGTGGAGCAGTTCGCACTCCCGACGACTGCTATCTGCATGGAAGAGACTCGGGNTTCCATGCGGATAAAGGATGAGGGAAAGATCTCCCCGGTNCATGCAGGCGAGGCGGCCGATGACCCTGCGCTGTGCCGTCTTGCAGACTTCGTCGACTCGATACGACCCTGCACCCTCGCGCGGGACCACTCCAAAATGATTTGTCTTGCGAGGACAAACGGTACATAAGAGCGTTGATATGAGGGATATGAGGTGAAGGAAGTCACCAGCAGCTATAATCCGCAGGAGATCGAGGCCGGGGTCCAGGATTACTGGGAGAGAGAGGATATCTACGCGCGCGTCAGAGCCCTGCGGAAGGGTGGAAAGGCGTTTTTTTTTGTAGATGGGCCTCCGTATACCACCGGCCACATTCATCTCGGCACCGCCTGGAATAAGATCATAAAAGATGCCATCCTCCGGTACCACCGGATGCGCGGCGCAGACGTCATCGAGCGCGCAGGATACGATATGCACGGCCTTCCCATCGAGGTGAGGGTGGAGCACCAGCTCGGGTTTGCATCCAAGAAGGATATCGAGGAGTACGGTATCGCCAGGTTCATCGAGCAGTGCCGGGCGTTTGCGGTGGAGCATATGGAGATCATGAGTGATCAGTTCCGGGGGCTCGGTGTCTGGCTCGACTTCGACAACCCCTACCAGACCATCAAAGAAGACTACATCGAGTCCGCCTGGTGGACGATCCAGCAGGCGGACGAACGCGGTCTCCTCGAACGCGGCCACCGGGTCGTGAACTGGTGTCCCCGGTGCGAGACCGCGATAGCCGACTCAGAGGTGGAGTACTGGGACGAGACCGATCCCTCAATCTTCGTCAAGTTCCCTATCATTGGGCGCGAGAACGAGTACCTGGTGATCTGGACAACGACGCCCTGGACCCTTCCGGCAAACGTGGCGGTGGCGGTCAACCCGGCGTTCACCTACACCCGGGTGCGGGCCGAGAAGGATGGAGAGGTCGATATCCTCTGGATCGCCGATGAACTCGTTGAGTCCGTCCTGAAGATGGGGCGCTACCAGGACTACACGGTCCTTGACCGCGTCGCAGGAGATGATCTGGTCGGGGTGGAGTATGCATCACCGCTCGCTGATCGCGTGCCGCACCAGTCCGAGATCCGGCACCGGGTCGTGATGGCCGACTACGTCGAGCTCGAGAACACCGGTCTTGTCCACATCGCTCCGGGGCACGGGTGGGACGACTACCTCGTCGGCATCAGGGAGGGACTTGAGGCCTTCTGCCCGGTTGACTCCGCCGGACGTTTCACCCCGGCGGCGGGAGCGTTTGCAGGGATGTACGTTCGGGACGCAAACGAGGCTATCATTGACGCACTCGGCGATCTTCTCCTCTCCCGGCGGACGATCACCCATCGCTACGGCCACTGTTGGCGGTGTAAGACCCCCATCATCTACCGGGCGACAGCGCAGTGGTTCCTGAAGGCGACCGAGATCCGTGACGCGATGCTCGACGAGATCATGAAGGTGAAGTGGTACCCTGATTGGGCAGGAAGCGCTCGGTTCTACGACTTCGTCAAGGGATCGCGTGACTGGTGCATCTCCCGGCAACGCTACTGGGGTATCCCCATCCCCATCTGGCACTGCGAGGGATGCGGCGGCTACACCGTCATCGGTACCATCGCCGAGCTCGAGGAGCGATCGGGCGCAAAGGTCACCGATCCCCATCGTCCCTACGTGGACGAGATCACCATCCCATGCCCCTGCGGCGGGGAGATGCACCGGGTGGATGATATCTTCGATGTCTGGTTCGACTCGGCCGTCGCGTCGTGGGCGACCCTCGGGTTTCCCCGGGAACGTGAGGCGTTCGATCGGTATTGGCCGGCTGACTTCATAACCGAGGGGCAGGACCAGACCCGGGGTTGGTTCTACTCCCAGCTCGGGGCAAGCAATGTGGCGTTCGGCCGCGCTCCCTACAAGAGTGTCCTGATGCATGGGTTTGCGCTGGATGCCGAGGGNCGCAAGATGAGCAAGAGTACCGGCAACGTCGTCACGCCCGAGGAGGTGGTGGACCGGTTCGGTGTTGACGTTCTCCGGTTCTACGTCCTCTGGGCNAACGCTCCCTGGGACGACATGAAGTTCAACTGGGATGGTGTCAGGACCATCCATAGGGCAATCACCATCCTCTGGAACGTCTACCGGTTCCCGCTCCCGTACATGGTCCTCGATGCGTTCCAGCCGGCATCCGGGGACGACGGTCGATGGGANGAGTCGTTTATCAGGGCTCATATCCACGATATGGCAGAAGAGGATCGCTGGATCATCTCCCGGGTGAACACGCTCGCACGGACGATCCGGGACGACCTGCAGGAGTACCATCTTCACCGGATGACGCGAGCGCTCACCACCTTCATCCTCGAGGATCTCTCCCGCTGGTACGTCCAGCTTGTACGGCCCAGGATGTGGCTCGAGGAAGATTCGCCGGAGAAGCGGTATGCCTACGAGACGACCTACTACGTCATGCGCCGGGTCATCGCGCTCCTGGCCCCGGTCACCCCGCATATCACCGAGGAGATCTACAAAAACCTCCGTCTCTCAGGGGACCCGGAGAGCGTCCATATGCTCGATTGGCCGGAGGTAGACGATCTCCTGATCGACCAGGACCTGGAGGCTGCCATGGAGGTCATCAGATCGTTTGATGATGCGGTTGCCACAGCCCGGCAGGCCGGGAGGCGGAAGCTCCGCTGGCCTGTTGGGAAGGTCGTGGTGGTCACCGGGAACGGTGAGGTGCGGGAAGCCTTTGAGGAGCTGGGTGACCTTGCCCTGATCCGGGCAAATGCCCGGACGGTCAGGGCCATCATGGGGGCATGGGACCGGATCCTCTGGCGGGCTGAACCGGTCATGCGGGCCATCGGCCCGGAGTTCGGGAAGGAGGCGCCGAGGGTCAAGGCGCTGCTCGAGCAGTCCGACGGCACAGCCCTGAAGGCCGCCATCGAGCGGGACGGGGTGGCCAGCCTCGACGGCTACGAGATCACCACGGAACACGTCACATTCGCAGAAGCCCTCCCTGAGGGTGTCTTTGCCGCACCCATGGAGGATGCAACGGTCTACGTCGACGTCACCCTCACGCCGGATCTTGAGGCCGAGGGCTACGCCCGTGAGGTGATCCGGAGGATCCAGGAGATGCGCCGCCAGCTCGATCTGAACGTCGATGACTTCATCGTCGCGGCTGTGGATGTCGCCGACGAGCGGGTGGCAACCCTCGTCGAGGCGGCGGAGTGGAGAGATGTGATCGCCGGCGAGGTGCGGGCGGAAACCCTCACCATCCGTCATGCTGATGAGGAGAGGCCGGCAGGGTCCTTTGCACTTGAGCGGGACTGGGACGTGGAGGGCGTGCAGATGCAGATGGGCATCTCACGCGCCGGTGAGTGACTGGATCAGGGCCGCTCCCTCAGCCGTTGAGAAGAGGGGCGTCTCCTCCAGTTCCCTGATACGGGTCCTCGTGACCAGGACGGTCTCGCCGGTCATGGGGTTATACCCCTCTTTTGTGTAGCCTTCCCGGTAGAGGAGTGTCCCCCGCCTCTGCCAGGCCGGGGTCGCCGCCAGGTTGACCCCCCGCTCAAACATCATCTCGTGCATGGCATCGGACCGCATCCCCTGGAGCGCGGCGGCTGCCTTGCGGGGGCTCATCCCTTCCTCGATCAGGGCGTTCTGGCAGTAGGCGTTGATGTGGTTTCGCCATGCTTCGTTCTGCCGCCAGGTGAGGTACTCAACGGCGAATTCGCCCGTTGCAGGGATGATCCGGGCATCGAACGCCAGGGGCTCTGTGCACCCGAGCTCGATCGTCAGCACGCTTGCCGCTGCCGAGGCGGTCACCGAGTCGATCTTTTCCACCCGACCCGAGAAGGGCAGTGTCTGGAAGTAGAGGCTGATCTCGTCGGAGAAGGTGTAGGCGAACGTGGGCGTAAATCCACTCTCCTCGAGGAGGTAGCGGCAGACCGCCCGCATGCTCGCGTGGAACGCCGGGTCAAACGGTGCTGTAAGGTCGAGTGCACGGGTCAGACGATGAAAAGCACGGCCATCGAGCCGGACGAAGATGGGTGGAAATATGGAGAGGTTTGCGAAGATTTCGCGGTCCTTTGTATTCATGGCGCGCCAGACCGTGAGAGCAGTGTCATCTGTGCAGATCGCCGGCACTCCCTTGAAGCTTCCATGCGAAGGCTGTGCGGCGGGTGCATAGGTTATGTGGTGTTTTTGGGGATCAAGAGCGGTGAAGAGGGATCTCCAGAGCTTTTGCGGTTCATCCCTCTTTCGCTTGCGATTTGAAGATCCCCGGTATGTGGCGGACGATGACGATATCTCCAATGCTCTTTATGATNCGAAAGGGGATCTGCAGCCCGGAGTAGCCCTTGATCTCTCCGATCTCGGGGTTGAGCTCCCCGACCGCAAGGGAGTCGATCTTTTTTTGNTCCACGTCGATCACGACATCATCAACGCTCCCGATAAAGATGGCTTTATCGGTGTACACGTTCAGTCCGAACAGCTCTGTGACCTGCGTTCTCATCGGTATCCTCTCAAGGTATATTACTATAAATGATAAAAAGATACTCATTCGCATGAACGCCTCGTTGCAGATAGGGACTCTGGCCGGGATTCCGGTTAAGTTGCACTGGAGTTTCCTCCTGGTCATCCCCCTCTTCGCCTGGATCATCGGGAGCCAGATCGAGCTCACGACGGAGTTGATCGCGGTTCTCTTTGGTGTCCCGATCGATATGACGCTGATCGTGATGGGATTTAACCCCTACATCCTCGGGACGATCGTCGCGCTCGGTCTCTTCGTCGGCGTCTTCGTCCATGAGATGGCGCACTCGCTCATCGCGAAAGCGAAGGGGATCGAGATCCACAGCATCACGCTCCTCATCCTCGGCGGTGTCTCCCAGATGGAGGAGACCATGCCGGACCCGAGGATAGAGCTTCCCATGGCGCTTGCGGGCCCGCTCATGAGCCTTGCGGTTGGTCTGGTCTGCGGCGTCCTGGTCTACGTCTTCGAGGTTGCCATTCCCGATCCTGCTGTTGTTGGCGTTCTCGTCTTCGTCTTTGGCTACCTCAGTCTCTTAAACATACTGCTCTTCGGGTTTAACCTCCTCCCGGCGTTTCCCATGGACGGCGGGCGTGTGCTCCGCGCATGGCTTGCCCGGAGGATGTCGCTCTCCCGCGCGACCAAGATCGCCGCTGATATCGGGAAGATATTTGCCGTCCTCTTCGGGATCGTCGGGTTTCTGCTCCTCAACCCCATCCTGATCCTCATCGCATTCTTCATCTACATCGGGGCAAGTCAGGAGGCTACATCTCTGCGCTACAACATCCTGCTTCAGAACGTCACGGTGGCGGACGCGATGAACTCCCCGGTCGTCACGGTAGAGCCGACGGTGCCGCTCTCCCGGGTGCTGGAGATGATGCACGAGACGAGGCATCTTGGGTTTCCTGTGATGGAGCGCGGATCGCTTGTCGGAATCATCGCCCTTGCAGATATCCACAAGATATCGTCGATCGATCGGGAGGCTATGCAGGTCCGGGACGTCATGACACGGAGCCCGATGACCCTTCAGCCATCGGCACCGCTCGTTGATGCGTTGCGGATCATGTCAAGCCAGAATATCGGGAGGATTCCCGTGGTCACGGATGATATTCTGGTCGGGATCGTCACCCGGACGGATGTGCTCAGGGTGATGGAGCTCCGTGAGGAAAAGTAGCGGGGGGTGTCATTCTATCGGGAGCGAGTGATGGGGTCTGGGTATTGCTGATTTGAGGTGATGCGGGAGAGGGGGGGGCCCGGGCCGGGCCTTCTGCGGCCTGTTGTGGCGCAATATCTTTGTTTGGTTCGTCTTTTGGGGGTACGGGACTATGGATCGTTTTTGTAAAGGAAGATACTGTGTTGCATAAATCTGATCCTTTGACCAAAAGTAGAAAGTGCAGGGCGTCCCTTCCGCCCCATCATGACAAAGAACGCTGGAGACGCCCATATATTGACAATCGGGACTGGAGTATATATAATGAACGCCTGGTCGAGCGTGGTGAATTTTATCTCTCGATCGACTTCATCGACCAGTGGGATGATCAGCTTTCGCAGATGAACGCCGGCAAGCGTGGTCGGCCATTCCTGTATCCTGAGGGGTTCATTGAGTGGATGGCTCGTATCCGCGCTCTCCTGCAGATGCCTTACCGTCAGATGGAAGGATTTGTTCGGAAGCTTGCGGAATTCATCCCTCACCTCAAAGCAGCCGATTATACTACCCTCTTCCGCCGGATCAAATCCATGGATCTTTCTCTTTTCGTAATGCCCGAGATCCTTGCTGAAGATATCATCGTCGCCGCCGATAGCACCGGAATCAAGGTCACGAACCGGGGAGAGTGGATGCGCGAGAAATGGAGAGTTCAGCGTGGTTGGATCAAGGTGCATGCTATGGTTGACACCGAGACCAATCTGGTTCTCGGCCTGGAGATCACCGATGAATCGGTACAAGATGACCAGATGTTCATCCCGATCCTCGACCAAACCCAGCTGCACTGTGGCGAGGAGCACTCAGTGAATCGGGCACTCGCTGACGGTGCTTATGACCGCAATGCACTCTTCAACATCCTTGAACATCGGGGAATTGCCTCGGGCATCAAAACTCGAGCCGATGCCGCGACGCACTCAACCGGGTCACCGTATCGAGCTGAATGCGTAAGAAACCGAAACCAATTGGGTGGATATCAAGCGTGGTCGAAGGTAGTCGCATACGGGATGCGGTGGAAGGCAGAAGGGTGTTTCTCGGCTTTCAAACGAATCTTTGGGGAAGGAGTACGGGCAACGTCCCGAGAGGGAATGTTTCGCGAAATTCGAATGAAGATGAACTGTTATAACATGTTGATTGCTCTGGCAGCCGGGTTGAAGGTGAATAGTAGGAGGGAAACTGCTACGTAATTGTGCAACACAGCATAGTGGAGAGAAAATTCGTAACAGGTCAGGTATCCGCTACGCTACCGATGGCATGAAGGGTTCTCCCCTGAAAGCCCCCCCTATTGCCATGAGTACCGCCTCCCCATTCTTCCTGACTGTTGAGATATACCCCCTTACCCTGCAGAAGTTCGTTGCTCCCTCCCTGCTCCTGAATGTTCCCGAAATCTTCTGTTGAACTTTCACCATCCTGATATCTCGTTCAGCCAGATTGTTGGTAAAGGGCACCCGGAAATCAGTCATGAACCTGAGTATCTCTTCCCGGTATTTCCGACATCTGAGAATGAGATTTTCAGCCCGTGTTCGTTTCTTTCGACCACGTTTTCCTTGTTGAACGGGAGGGGGTGGTTGCGGGTTCTCTTTCTCCCCACTATCGAGTATCTGATCAAATCG